>Ga0105355_10002477_pt1 | contig 16598 bp, 19 predicted proteins | sample GOMGulsemesocosm_2_FD_83508 | JGI IMG/M metagenome (GOLD analysis project Ga0105355, IMG submission 83508) | Methane-oxidizing microbial communities from mesocosms in the Gulf of Mexico - GOM9C Gulf of Mexico | ecosystem: Environmental > Aquatic > Marine > Cold seeps | place: Gulf of Mexico... | reverse complement strand
ATTAAAACATCAGCGTGACTTAGATCACAATGTTGCGCATCTTACTGCAAATAATAATCCTAAATCAAATTTAATTAGCCATATAAAAAATCAATATCTCAAACTAAGTAGGTTTTGAATATTTAGATTAGTATCTTTCACCATGTTTATCCCTAAATGAATAGCAATATAAAGGGTATTGTTTATATAACTATAATACAATTTTCCGAGTGCTCCACTTGTGTAGCTTAACATAAGTCAATGGCCTACAAGCTCAGTCAAAATACACTGTCTAATAACCTAAAAGCAGTTCTTATCATTACCACACAATGCTGCCAGCTGAGTACATAACTCACTGTTACGTTTTATTTATATTTTTACGATTGAAGTTCACACTGTGACTCATTAACCATAAAACAATAAAATGAGAGATATCTAATGTTTAATTCTGTTCGCTCAAGAATCTTCTTACTTGTCGCTTTACCATTGCTAGCAGCCATGTGGTTTATGGGCAATGCAATTACAGATAGATACAAGTTAGTACAAGAGTTAGACGCAATGGCACCACTCTCACAATTAAGTATCCGTATTGGTGCCCTTGTCCATGAAACTCAAAAAGAACGTGGTGCAACAGGGGTATTTCTCGGCAGCAATCGAACTCGCTTCATCAGTGAATTAAGTAAACAACGTCAATTAACCAACCTTCAGGAAACCAATTTCACCAATAATCTTAGCGGCATTAAAGCAAAAAGTTATGGCAGTGAATTTCAAAAACTACTTAGTGAAGCAACAAATAAGCTTTCTGGTATTAAAAAGTTACGCGCCGCTGTCGACAACAACACAATAAAAACTAGCGCTGCTTTAAAGACCTATACACAGCACAACTCAGCAATGTTAGCTTTAGCTGAGCAGATCGCAGAACTAACAACAAATGCTGAAATAGCTCAACGACGCTCAGCACACATTAACTTCATGCAAGGTAAAGAGCGCGCCGGTATTGAACGAGCAATAATGAGTAATACCTTTGCTGTTAATAAATTTGAATCAGGCGTCTATCATCGTTTTGCTGAACTAGTAACTATTCAAGATACTTATTTTAAAATTTTTCGCCAAACAAATGAGTGACCCAGCGATAACTGAAGTTAAAAGCATGCGAGACATCGCTTTTGCTAAAGGGGAAAATACTTCCAAGCTCAACGAACTCGTAAAATTGTTCCAAGTATTAAATTTTAACAGCCCTGTTAACGAACTAAAAAATGCCATTATCAATGCTGATTTTGAACAACTTAAAGCAGCAAAAAAAGGCTTTACTAACGCATTAAGAATCGTAAGTGACCTAAATAAAATGAACGGATTAACATCTGTAGATCTGAAACAACTCACCATAATTAAAAATACATTAAATGCCTATCTAAAGGCTATTGTTAAAGTCGAACTTAATATGGACATAGCTGAAAATGCCAGTCAGCTTAATGACTTTATTCAAGTCAATGAGAATGTTGCGGATCAAGCTTTAGATGCTCTATCGCAGAGTTTCTCAAATGGTGGATTCGATATTGATCCTACAGTTTGGTTTAAAACCATCACAGCCAAAATTAACCAAATGTACAAGATAGAAAACAAGCTTACTGATGACCTGACTTCGCATGGTCAAAACCTCAGAGATGAAGCGCAAGTTAATTTAATTTTCTTAATTATTACTGCTATCTCTATCACTTTACTCGTTATCGTTACTGTTTTGGCCGTAATGCGAAGCATCAGCAGACCACTCGAAAACACAGTTAAATTCGCTGAAAGTATTGCTAGAGGCGATTTAACGACACAGCTAAATGTCGAACGTGATGATGAATTAGGACAATTAGCCAAAGCATTAAATATCATGTCTGCCAATCTTGCTCTACTAATCCAACAAATCGGTGATAGTGCCAACACTCTCTCTTTCATTTCCAGAGATATAAATGGCAGTAGCGAGAGTCTTTCTTGCGGTATGATCCAACAAAAAGAGCAAACAACTCAAGCTGCATCATCGGTAGAAGAAATGTCGGTAACGGTAAACATGGTGGCAACGCAATGCCATGATGCTGCAGAAACAGCCGAATCAGCACGTCAACAAGCCACTGAAGGTGGGCAAATAGTAGTCCGCACTATTGAAAGCATCCAGCAAACGTCTGCTGTAGTTCATCAATCGGCTGAAGTTGTGAATGAGCTAGGACGCCGCAGTAAAGACATAGGCAATATCATTGATGTTATCGGCCAGATTGCCAATCAAACTAATTTGCTTGCGCTTAATGCTGCAATTGAAGCGGCTCGAGCTGGCGAAAGTGGCAGAGGTTTTGCTGTCGTCGCAGATGAAGTACGTCAATTAGCTGCAAGAACAACGCAAGCAACCAGTGATGTCACCAAATCTATTTCAGAAATTCAGGAGATAACTGAATCAGTGGTGATACAAATGCAAGCAGGTACTGAACAAGTAATTGCAGGAGAAAAACTAGCAGAAAAAGCTGGTCAAGCGTTAGAGCAGATTGTCGAAACTTCAAGAATTGTAACAGAAGCAGTTCAGTCAATTGCTCAAGTAACCAATGAGCAAGCAACAGCTGCGGGTGAAATAGCTGAAAGTGTTGAAAAGATCCATGAAGTAACTCAACAGTCGGTCACTATTTCAGAGCAATCAGGTGATGCCGTAGCAAGGTTAAATACTTGCTCGCAAGAATTGAAAGTTAAAGTGGGTAACTTTACCCTCGCTTAATAGCGACAGAAAAGGCGAGTAAATCTCGCATTTTTCCTAATGTGAATTTTTAGTTCGCTTGTAATGCTTGAATTCGCGCCGACTCTTCTTCAATCATACGTCTTAGCTCAGGTAAGTTTTCTTGCACCTTTCTTTGCCCAATCAAACTGCCCTGAGTCATAAGTTGCGGGGTTAACTGTAAAGACTTTTTACCTGTTTTGGTTAATTAAAATGCAGTCAACTCGTTAAGTTCGACTTCAGTAAAAGCTTTTACATATAATTGGGCAAACTCGTCACGCAAGCTATCTGCACTCATATAAGTCGAAAAGAAACGTTTCATGGTTTGTTCGTACGGTCTTAAAGCAGGGTTGTTCTCAGCTGCATTTACAGTGCTGAATCGATTGTTTTGCTCAATAAACTATTTAGATTCATCGAATCTAATAACGCAAAAGCGGCATCGTCATGGCTGTTTGCCCATGTTGTAAACGGCGTGAACGCCAAGCTAGTAATAAACACTATTTTTGGTAAAACACGAGTAATGATATTCATCTGTTTCCTTAATTTAATATTTGTATTATTTTTGCTTGTTGTGGGCTGTTTATATTTCCTTGAGAAAGGCTGACTTGCGCCAACGCACCGTTTATCAAGGTTAAATTCGGTGGTAAATGACCAATATCGACATTAAAGATAATAGGGATACCTAAATCACCCAAAGCTTGATCAAATGCATCCATACCAGTAATACACTTGTCTTGATTATCCAACACTGCATTTCGACCAATCAAAATACCGTTTAACTGTGAAAATAAACCTTTGTATTTCATGCCAAGTAGACAGCGTAATAAAGTAGTAGGTAACATTTCTGCATTTTCAAAATAAAAGATCACGCCATCTTCATCATACAGTTGAATAAACGCAGTTAAATCAAAATACTCAGAGCCAACAAAGTGACTCAAGGTATCCAAGCAGCCACCAATTAAACGTCCGCTAAACAGCGCGAAATCAGAATCGCCTAAAACTTGCCAGTGCGTGGTTTCAGTCGTGGTTAATATAGAATGAGGATCATCAACAAAAGAGCGCCCAGTCAGTTGATACTGCGCTGAAGCATATTGAGTAAAGCTGTGACCTTTTGGGGATTGCAAATGTGTAAACAACGCTGTCGTTAAAGGGTCTACTTCATCTGGATGTAATTGCATTAAATTAGCACTATGCACACTTGCCCAGCCTAACTTAGCAGTTAAAGCTACGGCAATGGTACTAACATCCGAAAAGCCCACCAGCCACTTTGGTTTCGCCGTTTTCAGTAACTCAAAATCAAGTAATGGCAATAAATCCATGCAAATCTCACCACCCCAAGGTGGCATCACAGCATCAATACTGTCATCCATTAGGAATGTCATCAGCTCAATAGCACGTTGTTTCAGCGGCGCACTTACGTGATTTACATTTTCACGTAAACATTGCCCTTCAATAACATTAAAACCAAGATGTCTGAGATACTCAAGCACAATATCTAAACGAAGATGAAGTGGTGAATCAACACCAGATGAAAAGGCAGTCACCGCGATGGTACTGCCAGATATGAGTGGATTTGGATACTGCATTACTGTCCTTAGAATGACTATTTATAAGCAAGTTTGATTACGATATTGACTTAGTTAAAACGGATAGAACTCAGTAATATTCACAAATTATGTGGTCATTGCTAGCGTACCAACGCCAAAGGTACAAATGGAATACCATTATGGCGGGCTTCAGGCCCAAGAATGCTAAAGCCATAGTCTTGATAAAAACCAACAGCATTTAATGATGAACGTAACTTAATTTCGCTACTCGTCGAAGAACTAATTAAGGTATTCAGTAATTTTTGGCCCAAACCAACTTCTTGATGCTGCTTGGCGATAAACAAATGCGTTAAATAATTGCCATCACGGATAGCACCAAAACCGATTATCTGTCCAGCCTGAGTTATTTTCAATGCGACAAACTGAGATTCATCAAAGGTGATCTCTATGCTTTGCGCCATAAATTGAGCAAACGCAGGTTCTTGTTGTGCAATATCTTGCTCAGTAAAAAACGGTTCAATATCAACAACGGTAATATCGGCAACCAAGTTAACAATCTCAGCGTAATCCTTATGCTCGACTTTTAAAATTTCCATATATGTTTCCTATCAATTTATTCTGAGTGCAATTCACTTGCGATAAATAAGACCTACGTTAGCATCATCCTTATTGTTACTCACCCTTTCTGAGCTTATGCCTGTATCTACATCACATAAAAATTTCAGCACAGACCATGCAAGTGCTAAACTATTTTACAGCGTCATTCACTTCATCACGGCAGCGGCATGCAAGAAAAAAAGAAACAGCTCAAACAAGCAAAAACCATAGAAAATGTGTATAATTCGGCTTATTGGCACTTATCTCAGCAAGATTTCACCCAAGCTGAAATGCTGAAAAAACTCAATCGAAAAACCGAGAACCAAGATTGGATTGAGACCGTGATGACGGATTTAATAGGCAAAAACTATATCAAAAGTGATTTTGATTTTGCGATGAAATATGCTGAAGCTGCCTTTAGTAATGAAAATGGCCAAATCTCAACCAAATACAAACTCCAAAAACGCGGTATTCCAGAGCAAGATGTGGCGAATGCCATTGAGCAAGTATTGACAGAATACCATTTTGATTTTTACGAAATATCTTCTACTCGTTTACAGCGTGTATTTGAGCATTTTCATAACACCACCAAAGAAAAACTGTATTCACAGATGACTAGCAAGGGTTTCTCAAGATCAGAAATTGAAAATGCCATTGCCAATCACCCAGCGAAAGATACCCTAAAAACACAATTAGAAATCAAAGCAGCTAAAGCCGATCTCAGCACTGAAATCGTCAAGTTATACCGCAAAGGCAAAGGCAAGAAACTAATCAGAAATGAGTTGCACGCTCGGTTAATTAACTTAGATGATTTTGAAAATATTCTGTCTCAAATGGAAGAATCTGGTGATATCGACTTTTATCAAAGTTGCCAAGACCAGCTGAATAAGAAAAGCTATAACCTCAATGACCGTAAAGATAAACCCAAAGCGTATGCTTACCTTGCCCGTAAAGGTTTTGAGTCCGATGAGATCAAAGCAGTGATGAAAGCCAGTGATGAAGAATAAGCAGCAGCATAAAATATAATCAAAACTCGGCCTGAAAATTTGGTTAGATCATAGATTTAAGTAAAAAAATTTAGCCAAGCGGAATGATATTTGTTATACATAACGCAAATTTAATAAGGATAAAAAATATGTCTAATCAACAAGCAGCACACGGCGAATCTGGTCATGTACACGGTCCAGGTTGTAACCACGCTCACGCACCGCAAACTCCAGTAGTAAGAGAAGCGGCAAAAGTCGGTCGTAATGATCCATGTGTTTGTGGCAGTGGTAAAAAATCTAAGAAATGTTGCGGTTAATTGCTGGTATTTAGTTTTTCAGTAAACGTTTAAATAATCAAAAGCCTCAAGATAATATCTCTAACGATTTATCATCTTGAGGTTTTTTAGTATTAGTTGAAAAAATCCGCACTAACCCAGACTTATCTTACTTACCTATTATGATGGTGACATCAGAAGAAGGTAGCGCGCAACTCAGTGCCGTAAAACAAGCTGGTGTGTCAGCGCTTTGCGATAAGCCGTTTGATATTGATACCGTACGTATACTTATAAAGAATTTGCTCAACGAACAATAATATCGGTGTGATTATTACGAAGTTAAAATACAAAAAGGTGTAGCTTAATGCTCTACACCTTTTTGTAGCTACATTATACAGCCTTAATACCCTTTAACTGCTGAAAAGAGCTTTCCTTTGCCACACTTAAAAATTCTGCCATATAAGGCAACTCAAGTTGCTCAACTCTGATCGCAGCATACAACGTTGCCCAGCAGCTTTCTTCTCCTAAAGATTTCGCTAAAATATAATCTTTTTCTAAATATTCTGTTAACGCCCAATTTGGCAGAGCAGCAACACCGCGTCCACTGGCAACTAATTGCAACATCATAATGGTCATTTCTGCATGACGGATACGCTCAGGTGCGACACCCGCAGGACTTAAGAATAGATTAAAGATATCCAGCCGTTCTTTTTCCACAGGGTAAGTAATTAAGGTTTGCGCCGCTAGGTCCTCTGCTTCGATAAAATTTCTATCCGCGAGTTCATGATGGCGGCTTACAGCTAGCATTGGCTGATAACTAAATAATGGTTGGTAATGAATACCGGGAATATCTTGCGGATCAGAAGTGACAACTAAGTCTATATTACCGCGTTTTAACGCGGGTAATGGCGCAAAACTAAATCCAGATGCGAGATCCAACTCCACATCAGGCCAAGTATCTCGAAACTTATCAATTGCTGGCATCAACCATTGAAAACAGCTATGACACTCTATAGCCATGTGCAAACGCCCTGCACTGCCAGAAAGTAAACGTTTCAAGTCTCGGTTGGTTTGTTCAAACATAGGCAGTACAGAACGGGCTAATTTTAATACCTGTTCTCCAGAAACAGTAAAACGAACAGGCCTAGTTTTACGAACAAATAATGGCGCTTCTAAGCGTTCTTCTAAGTCTTTAAGCTGATGAGAAAGCGCAGATTGAGTCATATATAAACGCTCTGCCGCGTCCACCAGTGAACCAGTTTGCTCCAATGCAATAATCGTTTTTAAGTGTTTAACTTCTAGCACCGTGACATCCTTATAACTTCTAGAGCATTCAGACTAGCAAAAACATCATTGTATTCATATGTACAAATGGTATTAACTTGCCGTTATTAATTAAAAAAACAATTGATATAACGAACAAAAAAACGCAGCTTCTGGAAAACCAAAAACTGCGTTTTATTAGCCGTAATAGAATTATTCTTATCTTTTATAACCTATTGCTTACGAAATATTTTTTACGAGCTATGCTTTTTCTACTTTAGCTTTATTTATCTGTATTTTTTTTCAACTTTATCGCTACGGCGTTGATCCATAAGCTGTTTAACATCACCACCAATATGCGTTTCACCACGTTCTGCGGCCAGTTTAATTTGACGTTCTCGCTCTAACAAACTCTGGCGTTTTTCGTCTGAAACTTGTTCGTAACAACGTGGGCAACTTACGCCTTTGATGTAATGCTCACTCTGCATTTCAGATTCCGTAATTGGGAAGCGACATGCAAAACACTGGTCGTATTGACCTTGTTCAAGGCTGTGATCAACGGCGACACGACCATCGAATACAAAACATTCACCTTTCCACATAGTTTCTTCAACTGGCACTTCTTCCAGATACTTCAGAATACCACCTTCAAGATGATAAACTTCTTCAAAGCCCTGCTCTTTCAAATATGCAGTCGATTTTTCACAGCGAATCCCACCAGTACAATACATAGCGACTTTCTTGTGCTTGGTATTATCTAGGTTTTCCTGTACGTATTCAGGAAACTCACGGAAGGTAGCTGTTTTCGGGTTTACTGCATTTTCAAATGTACCGATTTCAACTTCGTAATCATTACGCGTATCAATCAACAAAACTTCAGGATCGGAAATAAGTGCATTCCAATCTTGCGGTTTAACATAAGTACCCACCACGTGATTTGGGTCTATTCCTTCTACGCCCATGGTCACAATTTCTTTTTTCAACTTAACTTTAGTGCGACTGAAAGGATTGCTGTCATTGTATGATAATTTAAACGTGATCTTAGCCAGTTCAGGGCTTTCAGCAAGAAAAGCCAATACTGTGTCAATGCCAGCTTGCGGACCTGCGATAGTACCGTTAATACCTTCTGCAGCTAATAATAACGTACCACGCACTTGCTGCGATTCCATTTTAGCTAACAGTGGTTTTTGAATGTCTTTAAACTGCTCTAAACGAACAAATTTATATAATGCACAAACCGTAATTTCATCTTTAGCTTGGCCATTACTTAATTGTTTACTTACGGCCTGCTTAGTAGTCGTCGTCATCGTGTTCTCCATTGAACTAACTGGAACGTAAATCCAGCGCTATAGATTAAGGGCGCGAATTTTAGCACTTTCAATTAACAAGTAAACACAATTAAGTCATAACGAGCTAACAAACAGGCAGCATCGAGTAGGATGACTAAATAAAGGCTTTAATTCTTTAATGCCGCAACGATGGTATCTACATTATACTGCATCATTTGTATGTATGTAGCGGCAGGCTTGTCCGAATAAGAAAGTGCATCCGAATACAACTTACCGCCAATTTTAGCGTTAGTTTCACGGCTTATTTGTTCAATTAAACGATTATCCGCAATATTTTCGACAAATACGGCTTTCACATTTTCATGCCGAATTTGTTTGATTAACGCGGCAACATCGGCTGCATTAGCTTCGTATTCAGTGCTTGTTCCTTGTGGCGCTAAGAAAGTAACATTAAAGTCTCGCGCAAAATAACCAAATGCATCATGTGGTGTTATCACCTTACGTTCTGCTGCAGGTATACTTGCGATCTGTGTCGTAAGTTTCAGCTCCAGTTTATCGAGTTTTTGAATGTAATTTGTCGCATTTTGCTGATATTCACTGCGATGTTTAGGATCGACTTGCATTAAACCTTCTGCAATATTATGCACATATATTTTTACATTCTTAATGCTGTGCCATGCATGCGGGTCTGTATCACCATGCTCATGCCCTTCATGTTCTTCATGTTCTTCATGTTCTTCATGTTCTTCATGTTCTTCATGTTCTTCATCATTATGCTTATCATGTCCATTGTCACTATGTTTCTCATGCTCATCATCCTGGTGTTCGTGCTCTTCTTTCGTATTTATTACATCAATACCATTCGATGCAATAACTTGGACACCTTTGTAATTTGCAGCACCAATCAATCGCGGCATCCACCCCTCAAACTGTAAGCCATTAATAACGACAAGCTGCGCTTTCGATATTGCTTTTGCATCTTGAGGTGTAGGATTAAATACGTGCGCATCATCGCCAACATCGACAAGATTAGTCACAACAACGTGTTCTTGACCTACTTCTGAAACCAGATCACCAAGAATCGAAAAACTACTGATGACGGCAACCTTCTGCTCTGCCATAACTGTAGCACTGGCTGTTAAGCCAAGAATAACCGCCGATGAAGAGCATATTTTTTTAAACATTTCACTATCCTTATAAAGAAAAAATTACTGAATTTATTGATTATTTAACTGTTATTTTTAAACACTAAACCGCCTTGGCGACCAAATATTAATGAAATGATATAAAGCATGCCTAATACCAACACAATGGCGGGACTGGTTGCCAAACTGGCGTGATAAGAAAGGAATAATCCACAGTAACCGCTGATAACGGCGCTGAAAAAAGCAATGCACAACATGCCGCCTAAACGGTTAGACCAAAATCGGGCAATAGCTGCAGGTAAGATCATTAAACCAACGGCCATTAACGTGCCTAAAGCATGAAAACCAGCGACTAGATTCAAGACCACTAATAGTAGAAAGCCATAATGGGCAATAGCGCTAAGTTTGCTAACTGTTTTAAAGAAATGTGGGTCCACACACTCCATCACTAAAGGTCGATAGAGAATGGCAAGAGCCAATGTTGAAACCGTTGCAATGATAGTTAGCAGCACTAATGCGTCATCATTCAACGCCAGAGTTGAGCCAAATAGCACATGTAATAAATCAACATTACTGCCATTGGAAGAAATGATTAACACACCGACAGCAAGTGAAAGCAAATAGAACGCAGCCAGACTCGAGTCCTCTTCAGCATTCGAGTGTCGTGCCACCATGCCTGCCAACAATGCCACGACACAACCAGCTACAATGCCACCAATAGTCATAGCAGTAACCGATAAACCAGATACTAAAAAGCCAATAGCAGCGCCAGGCAGAATGGCGTGTGCCATCGCATCGCCAGTCAAACTCATACGTCTTAAGGTTAAAAATACACCGACAGGTGTGGCGCTAATACTAAGAACAATTACGCCCCATAATGCCCGTTGCATAAATGCAAATTCAGCGAAAGGTGCGATAAATAATTCATATAATTGTGTGATCATGAGATGACACTCTCGTTGTTAGCTGAAGCTGAATTGGCTGTTTTGAGATTGCTTTTATTCTTTATTTCAAGAGAGGGATTATTAAAGCTGTTGTGCACTGCACAATGGGCAAAGTGTTGATAGCCAGCTTGGAGTAAATGTTGCTGAGTCAGTACGTTCTCGGTTTTACCTACTGCAACGAGATCTGTTGCAACAAGTAGCGTGCTAGGAAAGTAGCGCTGCACCAATGCCAAATCATGAACCACAGCAATAATCGTTTTACCACGTTGCTGACACTCATTAATAACCGTCATTAATAATGACGTAGTTTGTGCATCGATAGCGCCAAAAGGTTCATCTAATAACAAGATATCAGCATCTTGCAGTAACATGCGCGCAAACAACATGCGTTGAAACTGTCCGCCAGATAGTTGCCCTATCTGGCGCTGAGCCATATTCTCGAGATCCACTTTCGCTAATGCTTGTTTCAGTAAGGCTTGCTCGTGGCGGCTAAATACCTGCCAAAAGCTGGTTCTCTGCCACGCACCAGCAGCAACAAATTCTGTAACCGTAATAGGAAAAGTACGATCTATCAGGCTACTTTGCGGTAAGTAGGCAATATTTTTTAAGTCCAACCCACCCAAATCAATTGAGCCTGAAGTTATGGATAATTGCTGCATTATACTTTTCAGTAAGGTTGATTTCCCAGCCCCATTAGGACCGACAACGGCGACTAAATCACCGTTTTCAATTGTGGCATTGATATTATGCAGAGCAATATCATCATGATAAGTGACGCTTAAGTTGTTTATCTTTATCATAATAATTACCCGATCAGTCTTGATAAGGTAAACCACAATAAAGCAATAATAACTACCGCCACTTTGCATCGTGCGAACACGCTGCAAAGTAATAATGAGAAGCTAATTTTTGAAGTACAAATTGGTAATGCCGACATTAATAATTCTTAATAAGATACATACAAGATTTTATTATGTTATAACATAACAATTAATATCGCAATAAATGTTATGTTATAACATTTATAATGATTACCGGATTATTTAGAGAGGTTACTAAGGTTGGCTTAATTAGAGTTAGTATAAGAGTGACTCAGTTGATATCGAATAACTTCGTTATCCTCTTCAACACAATAGAAGTTATTTAGATATTTTGCTCCGCTTGATTCTATCACCTTACGTGAAGCTTCATTAGTAACAGCACAAGTAATAATTGCATTTCCGGTTAACACATTATCTTGGACCCAAGCCAACATGTACTTTGCAACGCCTAGCCCACGGGCTGAAGGTTTGGTTTCATAACCGACATGACCAATAACATTTTCAATATAAGCGTTATCGCCATGCCTTACACGAATAGAACCAAGAATTTTGCACTCAGTATTTTCTGTAATATCAGTTGTGCCTTGGATACAAAAATAAGTCGATATCGGTGGCCAACCATTGGGAAGTTCATGACCTTGGGAGTATGCAATCCGCTTTTTAAGAAAGCCTTGGTAGTTATTGAACACAAACTGATAACTGTCGATATCACTATCAACGCATTCATCAACATAACTCTTGAACGCCGTCAAAAACGTCATATTTGCAGGTACTATTCTCATTTTTATTTCGCTCAATAGTCATATTACTCTCTCGAGAAAAAGTTAATATATAAGAAACCGACCAGCAAATGCCGATCGGTTTTTAATATTATTGACCCCAAATAGCATTCACAAATTCAGGATGATCAATAAACGGATTTCTATTTTCTTGAAAATCAAACACCGCTTGATTTCGAGAGACTTTCTTTTCACTTACCGGATCATTTGTATGCCAACGTTTCAGCATATTTAATAACCAAGGTTCAAATACTGTGCCTGAATAACCTAAACCAGAGCGAGCAGTACCAACTTTTGAACCATTACTTGATGTGTAAGTCGCACTGCCTACCTCACCAAATGGCCAATTACTGCGTTTCGAATTCACAAAACCATCTGTTGCGAAAAGGTGATGCCCATCTGAATTCATCGGTTCAACTTTACCGCCAAACCAACTTTTCGGGAACGAATGTTCTCGGTTATAGCAATCTCCTTCTTTCTTATACTGACCACATTGATCGGTAATCTTAGCAAAACTGACACTGTCATTCGCCACTGGTTTTTCAGAATACATATCTAAAACTGAACCATCTTTTTCATAAATATTATCAATATCTGCAACTTTAACTAAATTCCAAATTCGACTATATCCTTGACCATTATGATTACGGATTATGCTATAAAGTGCTGTTTTAAGTTGAAAACCAGTAAGTCCTTCAGCTTGTTTATAATAAGTACCGAGTACAGGTGGTTTAGTTGGGGGATTTGGTCCCACATTACCGATTTTAAAGCTAACTGATTTAACTTTTTGGAATTCACCACCAGACGCAAGTGATTTATTATTCACAACGATCTTAAAAGAACCATTTCCAGAATTACAGCAAATACCATCACCATACGAATCTGTGATTTCAAAATTATAATCACCGTCTACTAAACACATAGCCTTAGTATTGGTCGTATCATTACTGTAACCCGAACCAGAAAAAATAACGTTATTCGCACTATTCTTTAAAGCCCAACTCGTCTCAGATGCATAGCTATCAGTAACCAAAGTTAATGTTGCAGTTGTATCGCTACAGCTAACAGGTGGTTTGGTCGGTGGTGTGACCGCTTTTGTTGGTTGAAAATTATCTAAATAAACAGCTTCCGAACCATCAAAACCCGAGATATCATAAAAACGTACTCCAACAACAATATTCTTACTACTAGTGGCAGTGTAACTGATATCTTGCCATTGATTGGTTTTCGTCGCGACACTGTAATCACGATAACCATCAACATACAAACGCGCTTTCACTTTGCCTTCGGTATGAAAAACGGCTGACCGATATGCCTATTTCTGAGTTAATAAATTTCCCCCTTCATCTCTACTTGGGTTAAATACAAACGCATTTCAAATTCGAGCTGGTGATAATCAGGCAACATGTGCTCACACAACTTATAGAATGCTTTGTCGTGACCTTTGAAACGAACGTGAGAAAGCTCATGTACAACAATCATTTGTAAGAATGGTTCTGGACAGCGTTTAAATATCTCACTGATACGAATTTCATTTTTACTTTTCAGTTTACTGCCCTGCACTCTCGAAACAAAAGTGTGTAAACCTAGTGCATTATTTACTACATGAATTTTAGGATCAAAGATAATCTTATTAATCGGTGAAGATTTTTTTAAATAACGGTTTTTCAAATCCAATACATATTCACGTAAAAGTTTGTCGTTAGTTACCTTGTGAATTGTCGGATATTTTTTTAGCAAAAAATCTGCTAATTTATCTTTTTCTAAAAGATGATGAACTTGGTTTTTTACTTGCTCTGAATAAGCGCTGAGATATTTGAGTTGTGATCCTGACATGGTAGCTATTCGTTAAACCTTACACTAATCGAAAACTGCATTGATGGTCGCTAGCTTACCTTAATCAGGCCGTTTATCCCAATATACAGTTTGCTGGATCAATGAAATATATATTGACTGATAGCAAACATTGATTCCCGTTTGCGTAGCTCTTACAATAGCGTCTTTAAAACAATAAATGTGAAGACAATGTCAGCAGATAAATTAGGTACTAGCGCAGTCTATAAGCGCATGGAACAAGGTTACCGTGAAAAAGCATTAAAGTTATTTCCTTGGGTTTGTGGTCGTTGCACGCGAGAGTTCGTCTACTCAAATCTACGTGAACTAACCGTTCATCATGTTGATCACGACCATTCAAACAACCCTAATGACGGGACTAACTGGGAGTTGTTATGCTTGTATTGCCACGATAACGAGCATTCAAAATACACAGAACAAGATATGTATCCAACGGACGTTGAAGCGGGTGATAACAACCAAGAAAGCGCAACCTATAATCCATTTGCCGATTTAAAATCGATGCTTAAGAAGTAATTAAACCGAAGACTGAGTTTATCGATAAATTCAGTCTTCGTATTTTCAGCGATTATGTATTAAATATAACAATTCCATCACTTTTTCCTGCGTTATTTATTACATTCACTTTTATAACTCTTGCAGCTATAGCTAATGTTTGTTTTTCGTTATACAGTTTTTGTATTGATAAAATAACTCTAATATTCAACACAGTATTAGATATAAGAGTTAAATTAAATATTAACCAAGGTATCAAATTTATGATATTTATATCACTGTCATTTATACGTCGCGTCTTACCGCTGTTTATATTTTTCAGCTTTGTCACTGCACCTTCACATGCGGAAAAGCTAGCGTATTGGCAGCAAAGAGACGATACTTCTGTAGCAAGTGTTAATCACTCTGAATGGCAAAAACTACTCAGTAAATACATAATAACCAATAATATAAATACCGATAAAAATGCTAATAAACCAAACCTTAATCTGTTTGCATATCAGTCTGTATCGGCGCAAGACAAGACTCAATTAGAAAATTATCTCAGCATGTTGCAACAGTTAGATCCGCGGTCATATAACGGTCGTGAACAGCAAGCTTATTGGATAAATTTATATAATGCGCTTACCGTAAACTTAATTTTAAATAACTACCCAACATCATCGATAACTAAGCTCGGTGATAAGTTTTTCGCATTTGGCCCTTGGGATGACATTGCTGCAACCATCAATGCTAAACAGCTCACGCTAAATGATATTGAACATAAAATATTACGACCAATTTGGCGAGATCCACGTGTGCATTATGCAGTTAACTGTGCGAGTTATAGTTGCCCTAACTTATCCAGATTTGCTTTCACAGCTGATAATTTAGAACAGCAACTAGAGCAAGGCGCAATAAACTACATTAACGATCCTCGTGGAGTGACTATTGTGGGTGAAGATCTTATTCTTTCTAAGATTTATAAATGGTATGCGGAAGACTTTGGTAATGACGAGACGAAGCTAATTAAACACTTACAAAACTATGCAATGCCGAGTTTGAGGCAACAGTTAGATCAATTTCTAAAACAACCAGGGGATATTGATTATGAATATGACTGGCGTTTAAACCAGTCATAATCAATAAGCATTAAGGGATAATGGTTGTCACTTCACCGTTATTTGAATTATAACGAATGTAGATCTCTGGTTTACTCGTTAGCTTATAAACGCATACACCAGCGGGTTCACCCGCTTCTCCAGCATAAAAAACCTGAAATTTACCACTGGTATCTTTTGCAATTTTCTCACTACCGATATCGATTAAAGCATTCCAAAGTGAAATGCAATCGCTGGAGTTATTTGTATCTATTTTTGTGTCTGTTCCAGAGTAACTCTGCGCTGGCCAGCCCGCAGAATTAAAATCCATCGTGCCTTCGGCTGTAGTACCATATAATTGTACATTATCACGAGTAGAAAAATCATTTGGTGAACCCAGAGCGAGCCATTTAGCACGCGCAAGATCGATGCCTGATTTAAGCGTAGCACCGGTCGACGTCACCATCGCGGATTTTGCATCATCTGATAAATTAATAAATTTTGGTACTGCTGTCGCAGCTAAGATGCCTAAAACAATAATCACTATAACAAGTTCAATCAAAGTAAAACCTTGATTTAAATGTCTTTTCATATTATCCCCATTATTTTTATAATCATAAATTATACATAATTTAACATCATAAAAAATATATAACTCTATTTCTATAGATTTTTATGATGCTTGGATTCAAATAATAAGTGCATAACTTGAATAGGTAGAAGAAACGGTCAGTTGAATATATGCTGATTGCTTTTTCTCCGGCAAGAGATGCAACAATGAAAACATATAAACAACTGACCT
>Ga0105355_10002474_pt1 | contig 16612 bp, 10 predicted proteins | sample GOMGulsemesocosm_2_FD_83508 | JGI IMG/M metagenome (GOLD analysis project Ga0105355, IMG submission 83508) | Methane-oxidizing microbial communities from mesocosms in the Gulf of Mexico - GOM9C Gulf of Mexico | ecosystem: Environmental > Aquatic > Marine > Cold seeps | place: Gulf of Mexico... | reverse complement strand
TGTCATTGGTCGCCGATGGTCAGCTCAATAAACAAATAGCCGGTATTCTAGACATCAAAGAAAACACCGTGAAAAAGCATGTTTCCGCCATTTTATTGCATCTTGGTGTCTACGATCGTACTCAAGCGGGTTTGGTATATCAGCAGTTAATGCTCGCACCTCCCGAGAATATTTTGGTGGGTTAATTAATGTCTGCAACCTGCTAAGTATTAATTTCGATGCTAGCAATCTCCCCTAGTAAGCCGTTTAAATACCGGCCTTAAAGTTACTAGGTATATTTCGAATCGAGGTATTTATTTTACTATTCATCGCGGTATTGTAACTGTAGTTGTGCTGAGATTTTGGCTCAGTTTGATGGATTTGTTTTAGTAAGCTGTTATGGCTGGGCAAACGTTGCTTGGCATTGTTAATGCCATCTTCAACACGTTTAAAAATACGTTCAGCAAAAGCTTCTCTTCGCCCACCTATGTCTCCTAGGGCAGGTTTCCCTTCCATACCAAAGTAGACGTATTGATAGCTGGCGTGATCAAAAATGGTGTGCAAGTTTTGTAAATCGTAAATGTCAGGGAAGCTATTTTGCCAAATAGCGACTTTTTCTTGCAGCCAAGGTGTCCAACTTTTTGGGTCGGCATTGTTACGCCAAAACTCGGAGTCGGTTCTTTTTGTTAACAAATAATGATACTTCACAAAATTGGCGGCATGCTGGTAATGCTCGGTCATCATAGTGTTGTAGGTTTCTTGGCTAGGAGATTGATTGAAGTACCTCGGGATCAAACTCGCTAATGCCCATACTGACTGTTCAACTAAATGAATGCCGGTTGATTCTAGCGGCTCGATAAAGCCACTACTGAGGCCAACGGCAATACAATTTTTTATCCACTGTTGTTTTTTGTAGCCAACCTTAAAAGTTAAGTGGCGAGGAGGGGTTTCGTACTCATCTAATGATAAGTATTCTTTAAGCTCGACTTCCGCGTCGGCTGTTGAGCAATAATCATTGCTGTAAACATAGCCAACGCCCCGACGATTCGTTAGCCCTATGTCCCATATCCATCCATTTTTAACGGCAGTTGCGGTGGTATAAGGTTTAATCTGTTCACCGGCTTTATAAGGAACCTGCATGGTTACTGCGGAATTACAAAACAGTACGGGTGATAAATCCTGAAAATCATCTTGGTCGAATTTATTGATCAGCAAGCGAGCAAAACCACTACAATCAATAAATAAATCACCATTAACCACTTGCCCTGAAGCTAATGTCAGTGCTTGTATGTTGCCTGAGTTGGCAAGGGTTACTTCGGTAATCGTATCGACAATATGCTCAACGCCGCGAGTCTTTGCCGCTTGTTTTAACGCGGTCGCTAATTTGCCAGCGTCTAGGTGGTAGGCGTAAGGTAACGGTGCGTCGTAAGGTAAATCTTCGCTTGTTTTTGGCGCTAACCCTGCGCGGGCTACTTGATGCTGAATGCTAATGGCATCTTGGAAAGGGCGGTTCAGTGGGTCTATCCCTCGTAACCAATAACTTTCCATGCCATCGGTACCTGCTCGTAATGGGCGTTCAAAAGGATGAAAATATTCATCATCTTTATTTTGCTGTGGTGAATGCGTCCAATTTTTAAATAAAATGCCGTGTTTAAAGGTAGCATCTGACATTTTCATAAAGTCGAATTCATTAAAACCAATGTCAGCAAGTGTGGCTCTAATTGAGGGAGTTGTTGCCTCGCCAACGCCAATCGTTGGCACGTCAGAAGACTCTATCAGGGTAAATTTTACTTGGTTGGTCGTTGTGTGCCCGATTTTAGCGGCTAAATAGGCGGCTGTTAGCCAGCCTGAAGTGCCGCCACCGACAATAATTATATTTTTCATACGCTAACCTCGATCATTAAATACGTAAAATGCCCGTTAGGGCATTTTAAATGGGTATTGCGAGTGAATTAGAAGTCGTAAGTAATACTAAATATCACATTTCTTCCCGGTATCGAACGGGCTAAGAACACATCTAAATCACCACCTGACGGTCTTTCAATTAAGCCACCGCGTGGATTACCTTCGGTTAGCCCTATTTCATTGGTGAGGTTATTCACATTGGCATTAAAGGTAAGCTCTTCAGAGATGTACCAAATAAAGCCAGCATCAACCGTTTGATAGGAAGGTAATATAATTGAGTTACCCGTATCAGAGAATCTCTCTCCTAAATATTGCGTAGATAAATACACTTCGCCTATGTCATTAGGCAGTATGTAAGACGCTGATAAGTTAAATGTTTCTTGAGGAGAGCGTGGTGGCTCTAATTCATCGGCAATCTCGAGTAAATTTCCTAATTGCTCTTGGTTACCTTCGATAAACTCCATCGAGCTCAGACCACCACTTTGGAACATACCGGTTAAGTCTAAGCGAATAAAGTCAATGGGGGCCCAACTTAAATCAATTTCAACGCCGACAATATCAAAATCACCTTTTGCGCGGACGAAATCATCAGTGTCTCTATTGCCTGTTTCATAGGAAAAGTCAGAATACTCACTTCTAAACATAGTAACAGAGGTTTGTAATTGCTCATTTTGATAACGGAAACCCAACTCAGTAAAACGTAAATTAGTGGCATCATCCCACGGCGCATTCATATTATGGGCATCAACATAACGACCATAAGCTGAAAAGTTATCACTAATTAGGTAGTTACCACCAATCGTCCAAGTGATATCTTCTTCCGAGCCGGTACGAGTATTATAGTTTGCACCGGTGCCGCCAAGCACATAGTTATTGGCTAAAATGTTATCTACATCATTACCGTTACTGTCAAATGCACCTACTATGGCTGTTTTTGAATAACCTTGGCGTTCTTTTTGAGTACCTTCAAGTTTTTCATAGCGCACCCCTACATCAATACGTAGTTCATCATTCACTTGGTACTCATCATTAATGTACAGCGAGGTTGAACGTCTGTTTTCTTTAGCTGCTGATTCACCCCATGCTCCGTAGCTTAAAACACCATTCTCGGTTAGATAACCGACAACTTCGTTAGCGTCATTTAATGCGACCACATCAAGACGACTTGGGTTATTAGTGATCTCACTAAGGAAGGTGTTCATGCCCGCTTCACCGCGCTCAAAGCGGGTATCGAAAAATAAGATCCCCGCGGTTAATACGTTTTCATCATTTTCCCATGTGACGTTGATGTCAGAAACGAATTCTTGTGTGGTATCCCAAGGTGAGCGGCTCACCCCGTTAGTGACTAAACCATTACTATTTAAATTCGCTAAATCCGCAGCGGCAATTGACTCGCCACTTGAAACATATTGTAAGCCCGCATGTGTCGCACCATCGGCAGAAAATCGCTCAAGTAACGCTTGCACGTCACCATATTCTTCAGGGTTAATTCTGTCTGACGCGGTAACAATTGAACCGTTATCGACATTGAACACCGCATTACCAATAAACTCTTGATCTATGTAACGACTATTAATGTTGAAGGTGACATCGTCACTAATATATCGTTCTAAATAAAAGCCAAGCTGAGTCGCATTGGTGACAAAGCCTTCAGTTAAATCGTGTGTAACAATAGGTGCGGCACCTGAATTTGGTGTTGTACGACCAATCATTACTGAGTTGTCGATACTTAATAGCGTACCATTAAGTGCATCAAAACCGGTTAGCGCAGTAGGGTTATCAAAATCTTGAAATGGCGTAGGTAATAGGAAGGTATTATGTTCGTTAACCACTTTTGCGGTAAAACCGAACAGGCCGTTATCAGTACGGTTTTCTAAACGAAACTTAAATTGACCACCGCGATCGGCGGTAAAACCAGTATCTCTTACTGAATCAGATGTTCTGTAATAACCACCTAGTGAGCCAAACCAGTCTCCACCTAGAGGTGCACCGTAGAACATTTCAACTTTTTGGGTGTTGTAGTTAGAGCCGGTGATTTTTACCGTACCTTCGGCTTCATCGTCAATTTTTCGTGATAAGAAGTTTACTGCGGCACCCGCACCTTGTACGGTTAATACACCCGAGGTACCGCCTCGCACTGCCTCAATACGGTCCATAGTGACATCATATTTTACAATAGCATCAACTAAACCATTCGAATATTTAACTGGCAAGCCATCTTCTAAAATTTGAACAAAGCGTTGACTACCACCCGGTAAGCCACGCACTAAATAGTTGTTGGATACTTCACCACCTGAATCTTCTACCACAAACCCTGGGATCATTTCTAAAGCATCGGCAGTAGAACGTGGTGCTTTTCTCAATAAGTCTTCTTGGCTAAGTGAGGTAATTGCTACCGATGACTCGAGCACACTCATTGAAGAAGAGCGAGTACCCGTGACAACGATACGCTCAAGATCCGTAACACTTTTTTCTTCTTTTTTGTTGTCCGGTGCTTCAAATGCGTTTGCTGTACTCGTTAGGGCAATGCTTACGGCTAATACAGATTGTTTTAATGGGAAACGTTTGTTCATAATTTTACCTCACCTATCATGTTTAATATTAGTTTTTATTATTAATATGTCGATTACGTAATCGTTTACTTCGTCATTATACTAGTATTGATGTTTTGATTTGTAAAACGTTTTTTTTACTTTTGCTAATGGTATTGGTGGTTTCATATAAAGGGTTGTTCATGATTTTACTTATTAAATGGTTGTTTTTAATGATTTTATTTTGTCTTTTTCCTGTTTTAAAAGTTAGCTGTAAAATATGTAAATAGTTTATTAAAAGTACTGTTGACATATTTTACATTCAAATAAGGGTAATCGTTTACTTTAGGTTGGGAGGGGTAGTGTAATACACGCTATAATTATTGAAACGATAGCTTTGGTTGGTATTTATAGGGAAGGGTGGATAAGCTAATTAATACACATTGATATATATTTCAATTAGTTGCTCTATGAGTGGTTAGCGTTACTGCCAGTGAGCTAGATGACAAACTAGGCGGTCTCGTTGTTATATATTAGAGAGACCACCTAGCTTTACCCGTTAACAAACAGTAAATACATTGCATTGTTTTACAATATGCGCTTTTTGATCTGGCACTATCGCGAGTAAGTTAAAGGCTTCATCTGGAAAGAAAGTGACGGTAGCGCAAACTAAACCATGATCCCAAAATACTTCGATAGAGCCGTTGTCGATTATTACTCGGCAGTGAATACTAGGCTTAGCGTTTTTAGCTATTGGTATATGAATGGTTGGCGAAAATTCATCGTGAGTCCAGCCGGAGTTGCCTCGCTCTAGGGTAATTTCACTTCCCGCTAGGTTTAGCGCAATACTAAGTGATTGACACTGGTTATTGGTTAACCTTAGCAGTTCAAGTTGCTGGCGATGATGACCATCAATTGTTAATTCGATATCAATAGCTTGCTCTGATGAAATGCTATAGTGCCGGCTTTCCTTCGACGCTATTGCTGGTAACACTTGTCGCTGCTTTTTAATTTCATCTGCCGGGTTACTGGCGATAAGCCAATGTTCTTCGGATTTATGCAAAGAAAGGCACCGAGGCATTGTCATGCTACTGCGCCATGGGTTGGTGGGTACGTCTTTGGCATAGAGCCAATTTGACATCCAGCCAATGAAAATTCGGCGCTGCTCACTATCAGGGGTGTTATCCCAAGTAACGCCGGCATAGTTGTCAGTGCCATAATCAATCCATAGGGTGTCAGCTTGGGGAGTTTTGAAGTGTTCACCATCAAAATCGCCCACAAAATATTGAGTAGCAGAGCCACCATTTGGACCACCGGGGCTAAGGCTAACTAATAATACCCATTTGGTTTCACCGTGCTGATCGTTAAGAGGAAATAAGTCTGGGCACTCCCATACACCTTGGTGACAGCCAAAGCCTTGACCAAACTCACTTAGATACTGCCATGATTTTAAATCAGTAGAGCAAAAAAATTGAATACATTGACCCACCGCTAAACTTTTTATCCAACGATTACTTTGCTTATGCCAAATAACTTTGGGATCACGAAAGTCTTTAATACCAGGGTTCTCAATCACGGGATTATTGGCGTACATTTGCCATTTAGTGCCACCATCGTTACTAAAAGCAATACTTTGGTGCTGCACTTCTGTTTTAGTTTGATTAGTGAAAGTGGCGACAATAGCAGGGAGCTGACCTGATTTGAAACCCGAGGTATTATTATGATCAACCACAGCGCCGCCAGAGAATATATATCCTAGCCCTTCAGGCTCGGCAAAAAGCCCAATTTCTTGTTCCTGCCAATGGAGTAAGTCACTTGAAATAGCGTGGCCCCAATGAATATTACCCCAGACATCACCCGTGGGGTTGTATTGAAAGAATAAGTGATATTGCCCATCAAGATAGAACATACCATTAGGGTCGTTCATCCAATTTTTGGCTGGGCTGAAATGTATGGTAGGTCTTAAATGCTTTGTTTCATTGAGTTGCATGAATGTTATCTCATCAGTTAATACGCTACTTGAACTAAACTAAGCAGAACAGGCAGGCGGGGTTAATTGGTTAGCATCTTACTCAAAACAAAAATAAAAGTAAACGTTTACTCTTTGTTTGGTTTGGTGGTATGGTGACGTACACTTTGCTCATTTAATGCGTCTGTTTATAGGAATATAACTATTAGTGATGAGTATCTCAGGATGACAAACTTGGGTGTTAAACGTTTTCTTTTTTTTACGTTGCTGTGTAACAGTAAATATTGACAAGTTTAGCATTTTTGTTAGTGACAATGTTTAAGTAGCGGTAAATCGTCCATCGGAATATATAGGTATAAACTGAAATATATGAATAAAATTAAATCATTTACGCATTGGCTGCTATTAGGGCTAATACTCTTTTCTTCAACGAGCATGGCGGATAAAAAACTTATTAATATAGCTGGCTGGGGCGGGAATGATGTGGTTGCCGTAAATAAGTTATTAACAACGGTGATCAAAAGTGAACTTGACGAACTCAACATTGAAGTACGTTATTTTCCTGTGGAAAGTGATTATGGCAGGTACATTTTAAATTCATTGTCTGCTGGTAATGCACCCGATGCTTTTTACGTCAATGTTGACTTGATTGATAGCTGGGTTTCTACTGGCCAATTAAAAGCCTTTAGTGATAGCTTCGCAGCAAACGCCCAAAGAATGAATCCGGTTTTACTTGATGCCTTTACGGTCGATAATCAGCTGTTTGGCGTACCCAAAGATGTCAATTCACTGGCGCTACAATTTAATATCGATGTCTTTAAAGATGCGAAAACGCCGGTGCCGGATGAAAATGATACCTGGCTCACATTAAGGGAAAAGCTGGTTTCCGTGGTTGAAGCAATAGGAGATGAAGGGGTATTAGGTACTTGCTTATCCGCAGATTTTGCACACTTTTCACCTTTTGCTTTATCTACTGGTTGGCGACCTTTTAATGAAGAAGGTAAGACGGTGCTTGATGATAATTTTAAACGCGCATTTAATTTTTATGTGTCTTTAGTACATGATGGCTTAGCCATTATTCCAGCAGATATCGGGCAAAATTGGCCTGGTGGTTGTTTTGGCACAGAAAATTTTGCCGTGGTTATGGAAGGGCAGTGGCTGAGTGGTTATTTAGTCGATAAATCCCCTAATTTATTATATCAATCCACTTTAATTCCTGCGGATCCAAAAACGGGAGAGCGCGGAAACATGTTATTTACCGTCGGCTGGGCAATAAATAATAATACCGCCAATGCCAGTGATGTCGAAAAAGTTATTGCGTTGCTAACCAGTGATAAAGCGCAGCGTGCAATATTGGCAGCAGGGCTTGCATTACCGAGTAGTAATACCATTGTTCTGCCAGCAGCCGCAGAAGATTCACCCAGTGAACAGATGGCACAAACCATATTAACAGCATCAACACTTGATAATGTTATTCCCTATAAATTTGGTCGTTATGGAAAAAATTGGCAAACTCCTATTGATGTCGCTTTAACGGCAGCAATGCTTAAGCAATTGACCATTGAGCAGGCATTATCTGAAGCACAGCGAAAATATGATGAAATGATTATGATCTCAACCAACAAGCAGCAGGGGGAGCAATAATATGTCGATGAAAACACTGCAACGTAACTTTTATGGTTGGCTATTAGTGCTGCCGTTTGTGATCACGCTAGTGGTATTTTTCGTGTTTGCGTTAATTAGAACGGTTAAATATAGCTTTACTGACTATGACCTATTCTCTGAAGCGAATTTTGTTGGCATAAATAACTATATTAACTTGTTAACAGATGAGCTGTTTTTACGCGCAACCATTAACACTATCAGTTTTTCGTTAGTGGTTACCATTATTCAAACCATGCTAGCGTTAGGTTTAGCGGTTTTGTTGAACAGTCGTATTAAGGCTAAAAGCTTTTTCAGAACGGCATTTTATGTGCCCAGCATTTTATCGAGTGCATCTGTGACGTTAATTTTTATTTGGATATACCAAAAAAATGGTTTTCTTAACGGCTTTATTTCACAGCTATCAGAGTTATCGTCATATTTTGTATTAGGGCTATTTAGTTTAGCTGTGGTGCAATTAGTGCAAATAGCGCATCAAAGGTTTATTGGCCTACCCACCAAGTTTTTTGATCCTCTATTGGCGCTCATTTCGATGATCACTACGATTATTGTGATCATTATCGTGAGTAAGCTTGGTTTACTGGAGACGACAACAGTAAAGGTTGCTGTGAATTGGTTAGGATCGCGTGATGATTTTGGTCCAATGCCGGTAACACTTTGGGCTATTACTATTCAAAATATTTATACCACGGTACCCACCATCATGTTGTTGTTTCTGGCCGGGTTACAAACCATTCCACATGATTTGTATGAGGCCGCAGACATTGATGGCGCAAATAAGTGGCAGCAATTATTTCATATTACTATTCCGCAATTAGCACCTGTTACCTTTGTTGTTATTACTTTAGGGATTATTGGCACCTTGCAAATGTTTGATCAGGTAGCCTTGTTAGGAACATCAAGCCCGTTAGAGTCGCGTATTACACTCGCTTATTATGTCTATTATCAAGCATTCTCTGATAGCGGAACACCTAATATCGGCGCCTCAAGCGCAGCCGCACTTATTCTCGGAATTATTACGTTATGTATTGTATTTTTACAAAATAAATTTGGTGTTAAGGAAAAGTCGTGATGAGGCAGTCAAATAAATTGAGCTCTATACCTGAAAGTTATTATAAGCGTCGACGTTGGGCCAAGGCGGCTTGGGTTTATTCTGCGTTGTTACTTATCGCAACGATTACCTTAGGAACGTTTCTTATTGCCTTTATGGCGAGTCTGAAAGATAACGCTTTGTCAGAGCCGACTAATTTCAACTTTGCCCAAGTTAGGCCGAGTAATTGGGTTAGCTCAATGCAGCTTGGCTTAGGTGGCAATCAGGCGCCTTTCTTTGGCGGTTTTTCCCCAGGTGCCGAGTTAACATTCAGTGTGACCTATGCGGTAACTAACGATCAAACCTTCTCGATTCCGGTGATTAAAATACCGAGAAGAAGACCAGGCACTGGCATGGCAGCAACATTGACCACTGATTTTGCCGCGGACTATGCCCTTGTTTCTGAACCAAAAATTATCGAACGTAATGATAATGTCAGTTATATTTTTAAACGGGGTATAAAAAATGAATCAAAACAGGGCAAAAGTGTTACCTGGCAATTTTCAATACGCTACCTCGGTGATGGACCGGTAATTGATACTGTCCCTTTAGATATAACCACACCACGTGAGCAAGTGCTGATTAACAGCAGCCTAGATCCAAGTCGGTTTGAGCGCCGAGGGCGAGTTGCTTCATGGGTGAATGTTTCTCCTGGCGTTATCGGTTACGTATTTCGCAGTTACGTGCGGGTATGGAATGAGTCAGTCAGCTTAGAAACGGGGAAAAGTATGTTTCTTAGTTGGACCTATAACTCGTTTATTATTGCGCTAGCTAAAGTATTACTCACTGTTTTTATTGCATGTAGCGCAGGATATGCCTTAGCGAGAATGAACTTTTCTGGTGTTAGATCTATTTTCTTACTGATGATTTTTAGTATGACAATACCCGGGCAAGTCACCTTTATTTCTAACTACGAAATTTTTAACAAGCTCGGTTTACTAAACACCCCATGGGCGGTGATCACTATGTTGGTCGCTTCAGGGCAAGTGTTGATCATGAAACAGTTCTTTGAAAAGTTTCCGAAAGAATTAGAAGAAGCAGCCTTAGTTGATGGAGCATCTCCCATTGCCATTTTATGGCATGTGTTTTTACCTTTGGCTAAGCCAGCGTTGGCATCCATTATTATTCTTGGCTTCCAAGGAGCTTGGAATGACTTTTTCTGGCCGATGGTGGTATTAACCAGCCCTGCTGATATCTATACCCTGCCAGTTGGCTTATTAAGTTTACGAAATGCATACGGCGTTGCGGGTGATTGGAGTTTAATTCTCGCAGGTTCGTTTTTAACCACGATACCGGTGCTGATTGTCTTTATTATTTTTCAAAAGCACTTCACCGGCAACAATATTGGTACAGCTGTAAAAGGCTAATGTTGGTAGATAAATTAATTTAGTTCACGATAATGAGATTTTTATGGCGCAATTAACATTAACAAAAATAAATAAAACTTACGGTGAAGGTCAAGAATCTCACCATATTATAAAAGATGCTCAACTAAGTATTAACAACCAAGAGTTTGTCGTATTTGTCGGTCCTTCGGGTTGCGGTAAATCAACGATGCTACGAATGATCGCAGGTTTAGAAGATATCAGCAGTGGTGAACTGAAGTTTGATGATGATATTGTCAATGAGCTAAGTCCTGCCGAGCGTGGTGTCGGTATGGTGTTTCAATCCTATGCTTTATATCCGCACATGACCGTGCGGGAAAATATTGCTTTTGGCTTGAAATACACACGTAAAGACTGGTGTAAAAAGCAAAAAATGGCCGCTGTTGAAGAAGTGGCTGATATTTTAGAGCTAACGGCATTATTAGATCGTAAACCAAGTGATATGTCGGGTGGACAACGGCAGCGGGTTGCGATTGGTCGCGCTTTAGTGAGGCAGCCAAGAGTTTTTCTTTTAGACGAGCCGTTATCAAACCTTGATGCTGCGATGAGAGTGAGAATGCGTGCAAAAATTGCAGAATTCCATAAGAAATTTCAATCAACCATTGTGTATGTCACCCATGATCAAGTAGAAGCGATGACGTTAGCTGACAAGGTAGTTGTACTCAATGATGGCAATATTGAGCAAGTTGGTCCACCACTTGAGTTATATCATCATCCTAAAACCGAATTTGTTGCTAAATTTATTGGCTCACCCAAAATGAATATCATTAAGGTGGATTTACTGGAGAAAAGCGCAACGAGCACGCGCTTTTCATGGGGAAACCATAGCGTAACCACCCAAAAAGTATTACCGAGTACATTGACTAACGGCCAATTTTCATTAGGTATAAGACCTGAAGATATCTCTCTCGATAGCAGCTCTGATATTGAGGTGATGGTAGAGAATGTTGAATTCCTCGGCGCTGAAACCAACCTACTATGTCGCTGCTCAACCAGTGGAGAAGAGATGTTGATTCGTTGCAATGGCACGGTCGAGGTGAGTTTAGGTCAAGCGGTCAATATCAGCTTTCCTGATGACAGCATACATTTATTTTGTGATGGTAAAGCAGTTTCTATTGATGGCTGCTAAGGGTTACAATGGCCAATATCATATAGATTTATGTACTTATTAAGGGGCGGGTTGTTGTTATTTAAGATTGATCAAGCGTTAACACTCACTTTAGTGGAACCATCATTCGCGAAAACTTATTATGAAATTGTTCAAGCGGAACGGGATTATTTAAGTCAGTGGCTTGTTTGGCCGCCATACGCCGACAGCGAGAATTTTTTTATCTCCTTTGTGAACAAGTCATTGCGTGATTACGCAGATGGTAAGTCGTTAGTTTGCGCAATGATTTACCATGGCCAGCTTATTGGTAACGTTAGCTTTAATACCATCTGTCATGAATTAAAAAAGGTGAATATTGGCTATTGGTTGAGCGCGAACTATCAAGGCAAGGGTATTGTAACCCGGTCAGTTGCAAAACTTATATCACACGCGTTCAATCAGCTAGGCATGGAAAAAATTGAAATATCAGCAGCTACTGAAAATTTTGCCAGTCGCAATGTATGTCAACGTTTAGGTTTTACGTTGGAAGGTACGATCAGTAATAGCGAGCACTTAAATGGTCGTATTATTTCTCATGCAATTTATGGTTTAAAAAAAGAGCAGTGGTTAGAACTTAGCTAAACTATTAGATTCATTTTTTTCATCGCGTGACGTGTTTGCCATTATTGATGATGATTCTCACTTGCTATTTCAACGATAAAATTAAACCTCTAGCTGGTGAATTAATTTTACGATGATAAATTAAGGAAAACGTTTGCTTTTATTTCGACTTGTGGTTATATGTAACTACCGAATTTAAAAAAGACACATAATGAATAAAAGCTCTATTAAACACGCTGCAGAATTAGCAGGCGTATCAATTGCTTCAGTATCACGCGCATTAAATGGCAAGCCCGGTATTTCAGAAAAGACCCGTGCTCATATAATTGAAATATGTAAACAACTAGGTTATCAACCGTCAGAAGCGGCACGAAAACTTAAAATAGGTAAACGACAACACGTCGGTTTATGCTTAGGTGATAGTGATAGCGCTCATGGGCACTATATAAACACTTTGTTTGAAACCTTAAATCAACTCCTGATGAAAGAAGGGGTGATGATTAGTTTATATGCGTCTCATGAACTTGAGCGCATGATTAGTGAATCGGGTGCTGCTATTCTTACGGGTGTCGTTGATGGCGATCATCGTATCAAGCGTTTACAATCGTTAGGGATGCCATTTGTGTGTGTCGGATATGCTGACAATTGTTTTACTGTCGCGCCTGACGATGAGCTAGGTGGCAAGCTAGCGGCTACGCATTTAGTTGAACTGGGTTGCAAAAACAGTGTCATTATTGAGAGTAATTTAGTCGGTAAAGGGACTAAAGCTAGGGCATCAGGCTTCCAGTCTTATATGCAGGCTCAAGGTGTTATCCCTGGGAGAGTCTTTATCGAAGATCGCTTAGCTATTGAACTGCATACTTATCGAGTTATCTCTAAGTTATTAAAAAGCAACTCGTTCGCTTTTGATTCTGTTTTTTGTGAGTCAGATGAAATCGCTTACGGGACTTTATTGGCCTGCAAAGATTTTGGTTTGAACATTCCTAAAGATATTAAAATTATTGGTTTTGATAACTTACCAGACGTTTTCGATAGCATTACTACCTTGTATCAAGATCTAAACCAGATAGCGGCCTCAATTATCGAGTTACTAAACATGGCTAAAGAACAGCAAGATATTCGTCACATTATTGTGCCGGTTGAACTTATTGTTCGAGAGAGCACAGTAGCGTAAATTTAATTGTGAATAATACCTAATAATTCATTTGCATTAGTAACGTAAACGTTTACTATACACATAATTAATGCTGTATATTATTAAGGTGACTACTGTGATCCCACTAAAGAAAAATTATTCTTACCTTGTTCTCAATGACCAAGGACTTGTTAACAACCCTGCTGATGAATCAACTGCGTTTGGTGCATATTATTTCGATACGCGTGTATTGAGTAACTACCACTGGGCGCTTGATGGCTTTTCATTGCTGCATAGTGAAGCGATTGGTAGCAGTATTATTAAGCAGCATTTGAGCTTATTTGAAAAACACAAACAAAGCTTAATGATTGTGAGAACGCTGCAAGTGCAAGAAAATGGTTTTACTGAAACCTTAGAGATCATTAATGACGATATAGAAGCACATCACTTCCAAGCAAAATTATCACTTGAGAGTGATTTTAATGATATGTTCGAAATGCGCGGTCGTGAAGATGATGATATCAATCGTACTATCGTAAGGAAAAACAGCCGCAATGAATATCACGCCCATTACGTTGCTGCAGACGATATTCGCACGGGTATCACGGTAACCATTAGCGGCTGTAGTTTTGATGAAGAATTACTGATTAAAGAAAAAACGCGTACTACCTTAGTGGTTACGGCTGAATTTGAAACGAATAATCAAATCAATGGCCCTAAAATTGAGTTACCTAATACTTGGTTAGGTAGCGCCAACATTGCTGATGAACATGGGGTTTATCGTCAAGCTGAGCTTGATTTACATGATTTATTACTATCGCATAAAGATGGGTTAACTATCGCGGCAGGTATTCCATGGTTTGTTACGCCATTCGGGCGCGACAGTTTAATTACCGCATGGTTTTTATTACCTAATAGCCCAGAGCTTGCCAAAGGCTGTTTAGAATTTTTGGCGAAAAACCAAGGCACTAAAGTTGATGCTTTTAGAGATGAGCAGCCTGGAAAAATTCTTCATGAGCAAAGATACGCTGAGTTAAGCCGTTTAGGAAAATTACCGTTCCAAACCTATTACGGTACTGCAGATGCGACTCCGCTATTTATTATGCTATTAGCGGATTACGTTAAGAATACTGGCGATGTATCGATAGTGCATGAGTTACAAGATCATTGGATTGCTGCATTAAACTGGTTAGAAACCTATCAAGATGAGCGTGGCCTGATTCAGTTCACTGGAAACGAAGCTGGGTTAACGGTACAAAGCTGGAAAGACTCGCATGATTCACTCAGTTATAGTGATGGTCGACTAGGTGAGGGTGGGCTTGCTGTAGCTGAAGTACAGGGTTATGCCTATGCTGCTTATGAAGCGGCGGCTCATTTCTATCAATTATTAGCGCAACCAGAACAAGCAACTTGCTATCAAAACAAAGCGAGTCGTTTACAGAGTACCTTTGATGATCTTTATTGGATGGCAGAACACAACAATTACGCGATCGCGGTTGATGATGAGTCTAAGCCATTAGATATTAATAGCTCTGATAGTGGTCATTTATTATGGACGGGAATTGTGCCAGCATCGAAAGCCGATAAACTTGTTGAGCGTTTGTTTGCAGATGATATGTGGAGTGGCTGGGGTTTACGAACCTTAAGTACACAGGAAGCTAGATATAATCCTATTTCTTACCACAATGGTTCGATTTGGCCTCATGATACCGCTATTTTTGCGGCAGGTTTAAACCGATACGGATTTGATAAAGAGTTTACCATTGTCAGTGATGCTATGGTTGATCTTGCGGCAACGCAAGAAGATAACAGGGTGCCGGAATTATTTGCCGGCTATAAGCGTGGTGATTACCCCGTATTACCTTATATTGAGGCTTGCCGTCCACAAGCGTGGTCAGCAGCAGCGCTGGTTTATCTAATGAATAACAGTAAGTAATCTGACTGCATCGACATCATTTTGTTAACGTTATTTACCGCAGTAATGGCACAGAAACCGCAGGCATGTATATGTTGTTACCACAATATATACATGCCTATTCTCCTAACTACTAACCATTCAACAGCTGCCGCATTAACTTCTTCAACGCCAATGCCTTAATCGGCTTCCGCATAAAATAAAACTTAGCGTGGCTAGTGCGTTCGCGCACCTGTTCGGACGGATCAGCAGAGCAAATAATTACCGGCACTTGCCAACCATAGTGCTGCACACTGTTTTGCACTAACTCGACACCATTTTTATTATCATCTAAGTGGTAATCAGAAATGATAATACTGGGGGTAAATGCTTGCTGTGTTACCGCATTATCTAGGTTGTGTTGATCGGTTACCGACAATACCTGACAGCCCCATTCTTGTAGTTGCGCGCTGATCGCTTTGAGCATTAACGCTTCATTATCTATCACTACCACGGATAAATTGGTAAATTCATTCGTAATGGCTTCTGTTGGTACTACAGCAATACGTTGTTGAGTGGGTAACAAGGTATTACTACGCGGCAGGGTGATCGAAAAACAGGTACCTTTATCGACAGTTGACCGTAATGAAATACTAACTCCTAACAAGGTTGCGATGCGCTCTGAAATTGCTAAGCCTAGTCCTAAACCGGATGCCGATTCATGTGGATGCAAGCGTTCAAATTCTTTAAAAATAATGGCCTGTTGATGGGGCGCAATGCCGGGACCGTTATCCCATACTTCAATGGTGATATATTGTTGCTGACGTCTGACACCAAGTAGCACCTTGCCTTGTGTGGCGTTTTTTTTGGTGTTTGATTTAGCGTTGTGCTTATTGCCTTGTGGGCAATAATTTATAGCATTAGACAACAAATTTTGTACCACTCGGCGTAATAACCGTTGATCAGTTTCAATAACGCAGCTCGATTTTACATAGGAAAAATCGAGCTGTTGTTGCTGAGATAATAATGAAAACTCTTTACTTAATGGGCAGAGTAAATCGTCAAGGGCGAAGCATTGTCGGTCTATTTTATGGGCGCCGCCGTCTAATCGAGAAATCTCAACCAGGTCGGCCAGCAAGCTTTCAGCAGCGGTTAAAGAGTTCTGAATATTATTAGCTAATTCGGCTAGCTCTCCTTGTTCGTGCCCTTGTACTTTTTTATTGAGCATATGGGTAAACAGCGACAGGGCATTAAAAGGCTGCATTAAATCATGGCTGGCAGCCGCTAAAAACTTAGTTTTACTGCTGTTTGCCGCTTCAGCTTCGGCCTTGGCTTGGCTGAGTTCAGTAGTACG
>Ga0105355_10002463_pt1 | contig 16650 bp, 9 predicted proteins | sample GOMGulsemesocosm_2_FD_83508 | JGI IMG/M metagenome (GOLD analysis project Ga0105355, IMG submission 83508) | Methane-oxidizing microbial communities from mesocosms in the Gulf of Mexico - GOM9C Gulf of Mexico | ecosystem: Environmental > Aquatic > Marine > Cold seeps | place: Gulf of Mexico... | reverse complement strand
TTTCCTTCATCAACAACATTTAAAAGGCCATTGTTTATAACCAAACACATAGTTTTGTTTGGCCAGTTTTCTGCGGGTATTTCAACTCCTTTTGTTTTTGAATGAACTTCTTGCCCATCAATAAACCAAGTCATTTTTTTAGGAGTCCATTCAAAACCATAAATATGCCAATCATCAAAAGCAGCATAGACTTGATGAAAATTTTCTATAGCAACACTATGGTCTTCTTTGTCATTCCATTTTCCGTAAATAAAACGCATATACATTTGATCGGTTTTGGTTGTCTTAAAGAATTTTCCGAAATATTCCCAAATATCAATTTCCGGAGGCCAACTTCTTTGTGTACTGTCATCTATTAGCCAAATTGCGGGCCATACTTTGTCTCCTTTCGGGAATGTAGCTTTTAGTTCAATATAGATGCTTTCTTGTGTTCCATTGAAATTTATTTTTTGCAACGAATTTATCCAACCTGTGCTGTAGTCAAATGTTCTGAGCGGGGCAGTCCCTTGGATGGTTTGTTTTCTGTTGTCTAAATATAAAAAACCATTTTTTATATATACATTCTCATCTAAGAGATAACCTGCATAATTGTCGTTCAATAAGTGTTCTCCACCGGTGTTTTGATTCCAAATCATCTTAATGGATGGGTCGGTATCATTCAAAAGCCCTTTGGACCAATGCGCTGTATTAAAAAAAGAAAAATCATCGTTTATAATTAACTCATAAGTGCTAGGTACATAACTTAGTGCTACTTCCTTGCTGTTTTTTTCAGTGATTACCTCTTGACCTTGACATGAGCTAATTAGTAAAACACTTACTGAGACTGCAATTTTAAATAGGTTCATTCTTAGGTTTTAAGGCATTCATAGTTCTCATATCTTAAGGTTTAAATGGGAGCTGTTTTTATTTAAAACAGGAAGGTATATGCTCCAGCCTTCAGTGTAATATATTTATTTTGAGGTATTTTTCTTCCATTTAATAGGAGCTCCAATGGGGCCTGAGATTTAAAACTATCGAGATCAATTTTTGCTTGCATACCGTTTGGAATACTAATTTTTAATGTTTTTGCAGCGCTTAAATTCCATTGTACAGAAACCATTCCTAGGGGGCTTGGGATTTCTCCTCCAAAGGTAGTTAATGATGTGGATGGTTTTGAAATAGTAATTTCCTGCATCCCTGGTTTTGTTACTTGAAGTCCTAAAATATATTCGGTGAACAGTGCAGGAGGGAAGACACTTTCGGTTTGTGCATCACTACGGGTTCTTTCTTGAAATTTCCCCGTTCTTCCAGTTCCATTTCTCCACCATTCCTCCCATAAGGTCCCATTTGTAGTTGGATGGAGCATGTGTTTAAAACGATGATTTAATAAGTTTAAGGAAGCTTTTTCAAAACCGTAATTTGCGAGTCCTTTATGAAGAAAATATGACATTGCAGGGCTTACCATGACCATTCCTTGTTCTCTTTTTATAAAATTATGAGTATCGTTTTCTAGTAACTTGGTTGCTATGATAGTTGCTTGTTCAGGTGTTGCAATGTTACAGGCCAAAGCCATGGCATTGGCATGCTCGCTAAATTGCTTAGAACGTTTTCCGTCAGTATAAGCATCGGCAAATAATTGTTTTTCTGGATCCCATAAATAGGAACCTAATGAACTTCTTAGTAGTGCTGCTTTATTTTTGAAAATTGTATGTTCTTCATCTTTATCAAGCCAAGCGAGTACTTTTGAAAAATCGTCTAGTGCCCCTAAATAATGACCATTTAAAGTTAGGTTTGCGCCACGTCTGTCATTGAGTGTGTGATCTAACCAATAGGAATATGGAGGGCTGTCTAACATCCCTAATTCATTGGTATAAGAATGTAACAAAGTCATGAGCTTTTGGGCCGAAGGCAATAGGTCTCTTACAGTTTTGTAGTCTCCAGTATACAGCAAGTAGTTATACAGGCTTCGAATCCATAAGCAATTCGAATCTAGGATGACCATATAGTCGTCCTTTACTAGTGGAGCATAAGCAGGCATTAATCCATTGGCTTGTTGTTCCTGAGCAACTTGAACTAAATATTTTCTTTGTAACGCACTGTCACCATAGGTAAAGTAATTTCCTAAGGCCGCATAGTAGCCAGTTTGGGCATATTGCCTGCGTTCTCGGTAGTTGTCGGTAAATGCATCGGTAGTACAGACATCGATAGTTTTTACGGAAGCATTCCATAATTCCTCTATCCAAGGAGCTTCGGGAGTTGAAATACGTCCTTTTAATTCAAAGGGATATTCCAGCTGATGAATTCCTAAGGAGTGCATTTTTAATGCCTCTTTGTTCCCTTTAATAGAAACCGCTAAGTAGCGTGTGGGCTTAAAATACATCGATTGCCAAGAGTCTTTTTTGCCAGATAAAATAAGTTGGTCTTTAAAGGTTGAAGCTACAATTTCAGGTGTAAAAATTGAATCGATGATAAAGGGACTGGCGAGTATGTTTACAACTGTATTTTTTTCTCCTTCAATGGTGATTTTGGGCATTCCATTTATGATTTTTCCAAAATCGTACAGTAAAAACCAAGTTTCATCTTTATTGGAGGCAGGCAAAATTAATGGTTTATTTTTTTTAAAATCTTTCGAAATTTCTTTTGGGATAATTCCTTGTAATCGTATCCCTTTTTTTTCAATATCGGATGCTTGTAAAAGTCGTGCTTCTACTAAATTACTTGCAATGAGGTTGTGTTCCTTTAAATAAGGAATATCACGCGGGACTAACAGGGTCCAAGGAGTTGTTAAAGTCGTTGCTTTTTCATTTTTTTTAGGTGCAGGCCATCCTGAGTTTCGCAATAAGGATGTTGCTTGCAGCCAATTGGAGTCATCAAAATCTGTGGTTTCGAAATGATCAATCTTATGGTTTAAATTTACATGGTCGTTTACGACTAATTGAAACCTGTTTATAGCGGGGGAATTATTATTCCAAGATTCATCTGGAAGAACTTTCCAATGCGAGTCACTTATAATTGAGGTCTCGGAATTTAGCGCATCTAAATCAAGTTGAACTAATAAACCAGCCCTTCCAGGGAGATGGTATGAAGTGGTTCCTTTTTGATAATGAACTCGGACAGCGATGGTGTTTTTATTTTCTTTCAATAAGGAACGAATGTCCAAAATGTCGAAGGATTGATGATGAGGTGCGCTTCTAGCGGGGCCTTGACAAATAGCCTTCCCGTTTACATATAATTCATATTTAGACGAGGCTGTAATTCGAAGCAAAGCAGTGGAAGGAATTTTATGTAACATAAAAGACCGGCGAGCTAACATCACATCAGATTGGATACTGTCGGGCATCCATATCCATTGTGCCTTCCATGTATGTTGAAGGTTTATTTTTGATGCGTCTGTTGACCAGATTCCTTGAACCCCATTTTCGAGTGTTGAAATGTCCTGTCCAAAAACATGCTGTTGCAAACTCATTATAATAATTAGGAGTAGTTTACAAGATAGATGTAGGTGATAGCGATTCATTATTTTGAAATAAAGTCAATGACATTGTATAATAATTTTTCCGCTACGGGATCTTTGTCTAGAAACTCTATAATTCTTAGTGTTGAAAGTAACATTTTTCCTTTTCCAAAAGGTGTTTCTAAAACATCAGCAGCCCACCAAACGTCTCCTGTTCCATTGTAGTGGCGTTTCATAATTTCATTATTAGGAAAATGATCGTATCCAATTAATCCAGCAATATAATCCCCTTTTATTTTTGACATTGATACATTCGGGTGTACATTTTCATACACACCATGCATGATCACTTCCGTGGGAAGATCCTTAAAAATTGGGTGTTTTGAAACAATATGAGACTTGGCAGCCCAGCCTCCTCTAGTGGCCCATTTTTGTTGTATTTCTGCTCCCAAAGGCAACACATCAGCCGTTATTTCTTGTAATTCTCTTTCAAACCCAGGTACTCTTTTTCCTAAAACTTCAAAAAATACAACATAACCTCCCTTTTTTGCAAAGCTTCTTAGTTCTTCAATTTTTGCTTTGTATCGCTTGTCCTTTTTCAACGTTTTTCCTACCAATACAGGGATGCTTTTGTCCAATTCTGGTGTAAATGGAATGTATGCTATGTTCTTCTTTTTTAGAAAATTTGATAACGAATTATCGAAATCAATGAGGGCGAATTTAGCCGTTGGAGCTTCTAATTGTTTTGCAGGAAATACGTCAAAAGATTGGTAGTTACTTGCAATTACTTTTCCTAAAGTGTTTTTTACTTGGACTTTTACCGTGTAGTTTCCTTGTAATTTTTGAGTGTTTATTTGTGTTGAAAATAAAGATGAAATTCCATTTGAAAATTCTTTGTCAAAACTTTTACTGAATACTTCTTTCCCTTTTTTGGAGATTATTTTCACAGAAATATGTGCCTTTTCAGCGTTGAGTTCACTAACACCATGAACTTCTAATGTAGCGCCTTTTTCAGCATACACATTTCTTGGTAAAATACGTATCGGAGTGATTTGTTCTTGATTTGCTTCTTTGGTCATATCATAGACTAATGATTTTGGATTACGCCATAAGTCCAATAAACCCGCACCTAAAACCCAATCCCCACCAACCAAAGCATGAATACAATACCCTTTTATGGTGGTATTTAAGCGGGAAGCTTCAATCATACGTTTATTGGCAATACCATGCATTTTTTGTTGCTCTATATAAAAATCTTGAACCGTAGGATAGATAGGGTCAAATCCTATTTTCTTTAAAGCGGTGATATAGCCTTCATGTAATTCTTTATGGTAAATAGACGGGGCCACAATAGGGTTTCCTTTCGCTTCAAATTCTTTTAAGTTAGCCACTAAATCAGGAGTGCTGCCATAGCCTAACTCTGAAATATAAGTCATCATACCAGGGACGACATTTTTACCATAACTTTTTATGTTTTTTAGGCCTAGATCTTTCTTTTCAGTATTGGTTTTTGCAGTTGCTAAATATCCATTAAATTCTTCTTCATCAACTTGAGAACCACTGTAATGATGGATGTCGTTGAATTTTTTCGGAGTACGTTCAAAAGGTAAGTATATGTTTGCGCCTTCGCCCCATCCTCCAGATTCATCTAAAATCATACGTGTAGGGTCTAATTCTCTTGCTAATACGGACATTGAATTTATCATCTGTGTTAAAATGGGTCTGTTTATTTCGTTAAACAATTCCCATTGAACGATACAGGTTCTATTTCTGTTTGCTACGATCGTTTTTCGTAATTCATTTTCTACGACAAAAGATAAACGTGGTGTTGATATCGGTCTGTGCATACATTCAACAACCAAGCTTCCCACCGTTAATACTCCCATTTCATCGCATAAATCTAACCACATTTTTGGTGCAGGTTTACGCCATGGTCTGATCATATTGAAACCAGCTTCTTTGGCTAATCTAATCTCTTTTATGGCCATTGCTCGACTGTCGGGATACGCTAATTTTGTGGGGTATAATCCTTCAAAGAAAGCTGCCTTCAAATAAATAGGAGCACCATTCATATAAAATTGATCATGTACTACGGTAAATTCTCGCATTCCAAATTTTGTAGACCATTCATCAGAAATTACACCTTCTTTAATTAGGGTGACTTCTGCTTTGTACAGGTATGGATTTTTAGGAGACCAATACGTTGCATTTTCAATGGCTAAATTCCATTGCAATGTGTTTTTACCTGGAAATGAGGCCAGATTTTCCGTTTTTGATGCCACTATAGTCCCGTCTTTGGATAGGATGTTTACACGTACTTCAGATGATAAAACGCTCGTTTCAGTATTTTCAATTTCAATATTAAAAACAGCTGTGTTTGTATCAATTTTTGGCTCAATAAAAACATCTTTTAAACCGAGTGTTCCGTTGGCTTTTATGGAAACAGATTGCCAAATCCCTCCTGTTATGGCTCCTCGCCACATAGGAACTTCTTGTTTGCCTAAACCGTCTATGTATTTATCGCTTAGTATTATTGGGCTAACAACTCTAACCACCAATGTGTTTTCTTCACCAACTTTAATTAGTTTATCAACCCTAAAACTAAAAGGCGTGTAGCCGCCTTCGTGAAACCCTACAACTTGATCGTTGATCCAAACTTCGGATTTGTAATTTGAGGCCTCAAAATTTAAGGTTATAATTTTGTTATTCCAATTGTTAGGAATGCTAAATTTTGTCCTGTAAACTCCTGCTCCTTCATAATTTTTTTCAAGTTCTTCCCAACAACTAGGGACCGTTATGTTTTTGAAATCTTGTTGTTCAAAATTTTCATCAAGATACCACTGTTGTTCTATGGCTTGATTTTCATCATCAAAAATAATATCCCAAGTGCCATCTAGTGATAATTGTGCGGTGTCATTATTGTTTTGAGCATTACAAGAAATTTGTAGCCCAATTATTAAAATTGCTAATAGCGCTTTCGTGCTGTTTGAGAATAGTGATGTTGAATTAATAAATTTCATGTTGACTATTTGTTGACATAATTATATAATAATACAAATATTGTAAATAAATAAAGACTAGCTTGGTCACTAACTACCATTATTAAATCAGAAATTAACTCAAAAGAGGAAGATAATTTTTGATGAAGAATGGGTAATTGTAAGATAAATTTAGGGAAATAGATTGTCTAATTTTACTTTTTTATAAAAGAATATCACAGTTGAGTACAAATAAATATTAATTATTAAACTCATTTTTCTAATTGGAAGCCACTATAAAATACATATATGAAATCTAACTATTTTTTGACAACGCTAATACTTGTGTTAACCTGCGTTTTTTCGTCTTGTTCGCAACAAAAAGAAACAAGTAAAGAAAAGATTCCACCGAACATCTTATTTGTTTTAGCAGAAGATATAAGTGTTGATCTTGAATGTTATGGAATGGAAGCTGTTAAAACACCGGTCTTAAATGAGCTTGCTGCAACAGGGGTTCAATTTATGAATGCTTATGGTAATAACTCTATTTGCTCTCCAAGTAGGTCTAATATGATGGTGGGGGTGCATCAAAATATTACAAATACACAGCACCATCGTTCAAACAGAGCGATTCCTTTAGCAGCACCCTATAAACCGATTACTTCCTATCTTAGAGAAAATGGCTATACCTGTATCCTAGGAAATCCGTTCGTTAGAGCAGAAGGAAAAAAAATTGACGTTAATTTTAGGCATGATGCTGTAGGAGATTGGGACGGAGAGAATACCTTTGGTTTATTTGATAAAAAAGGAAGTTTTACAAGCGAAGATCAACCCTTTTTTGCGCAAGTAACCTTACACACTACTCATAGAGGTGGATGGTGGAATTCTGTACGAAATGCATCTACTCATAAAGTAAATCCAAAGGATGTAAAGTTACCTCCACATTATGCTGATACTCCAGTAATTCGTGAAGATTGGGCCAAATATTTGGATCAAATGGAATATATAGATAATGAAATGGGATTGTTATTGGCTGATTTAGAAACCAAAGGAATGAAAGAGAATACCATTGTAATTTTTATTGGAGACAATGGAAGATGTAATGTAAGAGGAAAAGGGTATTTATACGAGCCAGGATTACATTTGCCGCTTATTGTAAATTGGCCAGCAGGGTTAACTGGAGGTAAAAAAGATACACGTTTGGTGGCTTCTGTAGATGTAGCCGCAACGATTCTAGACGTTGCAGGAATTGCATTACCTGAATATATGACAGCAAGGTCTATTATAAATGAAGATAAAAACCCTAGAGAATATGTGTATTCGGCAAGAGATTTATGGGATGAGATTTTAGAGCAATCTAGAGCCATTACCACGCATAAGTTTAGGTATATAAAAAATAATATAACCAATCAATCTTATGATGCGCATCAGGCATACTTGGAGTTTTATAGACCCGCAGTGCATATCATGAGAGGACTCAAAGAAAAAGGTAAATTATCTGATGTACAAGCATCGTTTTTTGAACCTTCAAAGGAAAGAGAAGAATTGTATGATATTGTGAATGACCCTTTTGAAACGGTGAACCTAATTCATAAACCGGAATATGAAAGTGTTGCAGAGAAAATGAGAGGGTATTATAGCCAATGGAATGATGAAAATCACGATTTTGGATTGGATCCTATCAATTGGGAAAACTGCCCACCTCCAAACGCGGGAGCAGTAATAAAATGGTTGAAAAATGAAAAGCCTGAAGTAATAGAAAAAATGAAACAAGGAATTGAGCCTGGTTTTGGAAAGTTTACAAAGGAATATAAACGCTATATGAAACAGCAAAAATAAATTGATCACGTGTATTTTTACAACCTTATAGTTGGTCTTGTAATTTTTATGTGCTTGTTTGATTTTAAAAAAAAATCATAAATAATAGTAGCCACTATACAGGAAACGTATGGTGGTTTTTTTTAGCTGTTATGTGTGACAAATGATGAAGAAGGCTTTCTGTGAGAAGGTAATTTCGTGTTATGAGTATTGCAATTGTTAGGTAAAATATGAATTCTGCTAAGAGCTAGAAGAAGCATAATTTTTAGTGATAGCGTATGAAAGTAATGTTTTAGGGAAGAGGTATGGTTGATTAGTTAATGGTATTTTAGGCTCTAAACATGATAATTATCATGTAAATACAGCTATATTTTGATATATTTGGCTGTATCATCCCTAAACAGAGAAGTTTGTGAGTTTTTATATAAATGAGCTCTTCAGTTTTGTTGGATAATTAGAGGATGATATATACAATTATTGAAGAACCAAATTCCAATTTTGCTTGTATTAAATTGTTGTTAGCTAACAGAAAACAATTAATATTAGGCTTGTAAATACCACATGCATGAGAAAACTAAGTAGCTTAAATTATACGGCACCTATTGTAGCTGTAGTAGCTTTTGTATTGATTTTGGGGACTTTGTTAAGAGTTATGTACCGAAATTCTTACGATGATCAAAAGCAAGCAAATGATATATTAGCGGAGCGGTATTCAAAAAAAATTGAATGGAAGTTAAAAGTCAATACTGAATTTCTGAGTCTATTAGAAATTGAATTAATTGAAGGAAATCTTGATGAATCAACATTTCGGGAGGTTGTTAGTAATTATTTAATAGATCATCCTGAGTTGATTAATATTACCTGGGTGGATTCCAGTTTTATAATTAAATCTGTGAGCCCTCTTAAAGGGAATTCACATATTATCGGGTTAAAAATTGATTTGCCAAATCCTAAGAAAGCCGCAAATTTAGCAAAAGAACACAATCAAATTATCTATACGGAACCTTTTGAGGCGATACAGGGTGAATCATCTTTCGAGGCATGGAGTCCTGTTTTTCATGATGATACGTTCATGGGTTTTTTTACAGCGGTATACTCAAGTAATCAGGTAATTAATACTTGGGTTGGAGGTGATAAATATTTAAATAGCCGATTCTTTCTTCTCAACAGTGATGATATGGCCATAACTGAACGATCCAAAGGTGATTTAGCTACGGATGTTGTTATCACACAAAAGACATTGGCCTCGCTGAAAAATGGATTAAAATTACAGGTTAGGAGTGAAATAAGCTCACCTTTTACGCCGTTAATCATTGTTATTATATTATTCTTGAGTTTAATGATTATTGGAATTACCTATGCATTATGGAAGCTTAATAACACACAGATCTTACTAAGGAAAAATGAGTTATTGTTGACAAATCAAAATAAAGATTTAAAAGAAGCTAAAGATAGAGCAGAAGAGAGTGATCGTCTTAAATTAGCGTTTTTGACTAATATGAGCCATGAAATACGGACGCCTATGAACGGTATTCTTGGTTTTTCCTCCTTATTAAAAGAACCGAATCTTTCTGATGAAAAGAAAAAAGAATACCTAAATATTATTGAAAGAAGTGGGGAACGTTTGCTAGATATCATTGATGATATTATCAGTATTTCGAAAATTGAATCTGGACAGGTGGAGCTAAATATGGATGCATTGAATATCAACGAACAGGTTGAGTTTATCTATAACTTTTTTGCTCCTGAGGCGACCTTGAAAAACATGGGGTTATCTTTTCAAAACGATTTAAATTCTAGCGCTTCAATCATAATAACAGACCGTGTAAAAGTAATTGCGGTACTTACTAACCTTGTAAAAAATGCCATTAAATACAGTGATAATGGAAGCATTGATATCGGCTATGCTAAAAAAGGTGATTTCCTAGAGTTTTATGTTAAAGACACCGGTATTGGTATTGAAAAAGAGGATCAAAAAGTAATATTTGAACGATTTATGCAATCGGATGTTGCGGTTTCAAGAGTTGTTGAAGGAAATGGTTTAGGCTTGTCTATTTCCAAAGCATATGTAAAAATGATTGGCGGTGAAATTTGGGTTGAATCGGAGGTAGGAAAAGGAAGTACCTTTTACTTTACCGTTCCATATTGTCCCCTAAATATTACTGAGAATACCTCTGATAATAAGGAGTTAAATGGTGTTGAATTATCGCAGAGTGATAAGTTGAAAATATTAATTGTGGAAGATGATGAAACTTCGGAAATGTTTGTTTCGCTTATTGTTCAGGATCTGAGCAGTCAAATTATCAAGGCAAGAACTGGAAAAGAAGCCGTCTTGGCTTTTAAAGATAATCAAGATATTGATTTAGTACTAATGGATATTCAATTGCCGGAATTAAATGGTTATGAAGCCACCAGACAAATAAGGGAAATTAATAAAGACGCTATTATAATCGCACAAACAGCCTTTGGACTTTATGGAGACAAAGAGAAAGCACTTAATGCTGGATGCAATGATTATATAGCAAAACCCATAAAAGAAAAGGAACTGCATGCAATGATTTTTAAATATTTCAAGAAGTAATAGTGTTGGGAAGCTAATAATTAGTTTAAGGATAAGATATCTACCTGCCCTCTTCTATGATTTGGGCTACTAGGTGTTTTTCTGAATAAGTAATGAGTATTTTCTAATAAAATTCACAGTGTTTCTAATTAAAAACAATCTTGGACCAACCAATGATTAATAGGTGAAGCAGGCTTTTATCCTAAATTACTGTTTAGTTTATCTGTTTTTTTTTTAGTGAATTTTTTTAATAGATTTTTTGTGATAATTTAATGCTTCATGTTGAGAGGGGTATCTGTTTTTTGTAAATAGTGATAGGATGAAGTTTATTTTGTATCTTTAACTAAGATAGTTAAAATCCCTGTAAATTGATAGTTAAGGATATATTCAAAACGTTGTGTACCATTTTATTAGGAGCATCCATTTTTGTTCTTGATTTATCCATAGAGCTTGGAGTGGCGGGAGGTGTGCCTTATATCATTTTTGTATTAATGGGAATGAGTTATCGTAACAAAAAAGTTACCTTACTATTAGGAGTAATAGCTTTACTACTTACAATGTTAGGTTTCTTCTTTTCTCAAGATGGGCAGCAGGAAATCTGGAAGTCCCTTTTAAACCGCGGCTATGCTATTCTTGCAATAATTATGGTTTCCCTTTTTGCTTATTTTCAGCAAAAAGTTCTACAAGAAAGAAATGATAAAACTGAAGAAAAATTTACAAACCTGTCCAATCTTACTTTTGAAGGTATTTTAATACATGATCAAGGGGTGATTATAGATATTAACCTTTCATTTGAAAGCATGTTTGGATATACTAGAAAAGAACTAGTTGGGAAAAATAGTATCGATCTTCTTTTTCAAAAAAAACACCACAAGCTTATATTAAAGAGTATTGATAAGAATTACACAAGGCCGTTTGAGATAGAGGGGATTAGGAAAGATGCTTCTGTGTTTCCGTTAGAAATTGAAGCAAGAGGCTTCGTTTCAAATAATGGAGAAAAACTTCGAGTTTCAGCGCTTAGAGATGTTACTGAAAGAAGAGTAGCTACAAAGGCCCTGAAGAAAAGTGAAAAGAAGTTCAGAGAAATTTTTGAAAAATCTAGCGATGCAATACTCATTATTAAAAATGGGGATTTTATTGATTGTAACCATGCAACAGTTGAGTTACTTGGCTATAAATTAAAGGAAACTTTTTTAAACTCGCATCCTTCCAAATTATCACCTGAGTTTCAACCAGACGGGCAAAAATCAAAGCAAAAAGCAGAAGAAATGATGGCACTTGCTTTGAAGAATGGAACTCATCGTTTTGAATGGATGCACACAAAAAGTGATGGTAAGATATTTCCGGTAGAAGTACTGTTGACAACCATTTCTAACGAATCTAGTAAGCAGGTCATTCACTGTGTTTGGAGAGATATAACGGAGCGTAAAGCTACGGAAAAGGCACTAAAAGAAGCCTTAGATAAAGCGAAAGAATCTGATAAACTGAAATCTGCATTTTTGGCCAATATGAGTCATGAAATTCGAACTCCAATGAATGGAATCATTGGTTTTTCTGAGTTTTTATTGGAACCAAATTTATCAGAAAAAGGAAGAAAGGGATATGCTGAAGTTGTCATAGCATGTAGCAAACAGTTATTGAGTATTGTAAATGATATTTTGGATATTTCAAAAATCGAAGCCGGGACCATTCAACTTAATTATGAAAATGTTAATATTAATGAACTCCTAGAGGATTTATACACGTTTTACCAGCCTAAAGCGAAAGAATGTAAGTTAGACTTATCTTGTAATAAAGGGTTAGAACATGTAAAAAGTGTGGTGGAGATTGATAAAACTAAATTGAATCAAGTGTTGATAAATTTATTGTCAAATGCTTTTAAATTCACCGAGGATGGGAGCATTGCATTCGGTTATCAGTTGGTAGAAGATACGTTGGAGTTTTATGTAAAAGATACTGGAGTGGGAATTGATGAAAAACATAAAAATAAAATTTTTGATAGATTTTTTCAAGAGAAATTTAAATTAAATAAACTGCATAAAGGGACGGGGCTTGGTTTGCCTATTTCCAAAACATTTGTCGAACTATTTGGAGGAGAATTATGGTATACGACTCATACGAAAGGAACGACAATGTATTTTACAATACCATATAGCACCAAAGAAGTGCCAACAACGTCGGTTTTTATTGAAGAAAAACCTGCTGCAATACAAGCGAAAGATAAAGATTTAACAATTTTAATAGCTGATGATGAAGCGTATAATATGATGTATATGAATGAGTTGTTTTCAAGAACAAATTTTAAAATTATTGAAGCTCAAAATGGAAAACAAGCAGTAGAATTATTTACTAGTAACTCTGAAATTGATATAATTTTAATGGATATTCAAATGCCTGTAATGAATGGTATAGAGGCCATGGAGTTGATAAAAGAGATAAAGCCAACGATACCCATTATAGCCTTGTCAGCTTTTGCTATGGAATCAGATAAGAAAAATGCCTTGGATCATGGCTTTGACGCCTACTTACCAAAACCACTAGATAGAAAACTTTTTTTTAATACAATTAAAAAATATACTGAGGAAAAAGAAATTTCTTAAGCTATTGAAATGGCTCGTTATTCTATTTAAAAACACTTCCGTTTAGCGAGTTGTTAATCATTTGTAAATAAATGTTTTTAGAATCTACGTATGACATAGATTTATGTACTTTTGAGTGGAGAGGTACGTTAGTTGATCTTGTTTTATAAATAGTTTAATAATACAATAGTTACCGTAGTTATGGCCAAGTTTAAAGAGGCTATTGTGAATATAAAAATGCTGTGCAACCTATGACAAAAAACGTTAGTGAAATACAAACCATCGTACATAAATTGGCTAAAAAAATAAATGCCCCAAGTAATTTTCTTCCAACGTTTAGCACACCGTTTGGAGATGCAACACCAAATATTGAAGTGGATGAGGTAGGTCTTTATAATTATGTGATTTCTGAAAGAGGAAACGAAAATGAAAGAAATATCACTTCAGACTTAGATGAATTACTGTATTGGATATTTGCTGATGTGACTTTTTCTATGTCTTCTGAATACGAATTGAAAAATAGAATAGACGAAAAAGATTGCAGACGAATTATGTTTGCAAAACAGGAAGAACTACTCGGAATTTTAAATAATGAATGGGAAGAAAAGGAGAGGAAAGAACATCAATCTATTCTGAAGATTCATCCGTTCGATGATTTCGCGGGATTAAGAGCTACGTACGCTAGGGCAATAAGAACAAAAGGGATTTCTGAATTTGAAATTGAAAGATTAATTTATGAAAAATATCCCATAGTATAAATATGCACACAGCAACTCATAAAATGGATGCTTATTTTTAAACTAAAATTGAAACAGTAAAACAATTAGCAAAAAATTGTTCAAGACTGAAAAATCTTTTTAAATCACATTATACATTATTAATAGCAATGCAAGAAAACAATAGATTTATAAAGAAATTTGAGAATAAGAGCAAGTATGATCTTGGGGTGTATCTTGAAAACCATTTTATTTATGACCCTCTTGCGGTAGAAGCTGCGAAATGGCTACTTGAGAATAAAGAATTTGATAAAATTAATGAAGATCACAAAATTGAAAAATCAATACAAGAACCTGTTTTAGTTGAAAAAGCATGTTTCAAGAGTAAATTGCTTTATGTTTTAACCAAATTTTTGCTGCTTATTTATTCATTGTTGTTACTATTCGTTTCATTTTATCAACCTTCGTTTTATACAATTATTTGGACTTTAATAATTACTTCATGTTTTATAGTTGTTATTTCTAAACATAAAAAAACGATATTTTATCTTCAAAGATTATCAATTTTAGCACTAGTAATTCTTGTTATACAATACGGAACACATATCACGTTATCATATGTTTTTGATATTGAATTAAATTTAAAATCACTTATTTTAAAAGATTATAAACTAGTTTTGATTTGCCTTGCAATATTTTATTTTGGGGATAAATTAGTGGAAATAAGACTAGTTCCCAAATAAAATTACACGACACCTTAAAAAATACTATATTCAGGAATATAGCGTATTTTTGTAACGAACAAACCAACCACCAACAATGGACATAAAAGACAATCAGAAGAACGGGCCAACAGATAAAAAGAAGCCATCAGTGGAGCTTTCGGATACAGGTCTCAAACCCATAACGAATGAAGAGCTGAATGAAAAGAAACCAGCGAGACGCAAAAGGAGACAAGCTACAGAAGAACAATTAAACAATCCGTTTCACGGGGTGAAACTGGTGCAGGTTTTAGAACGTTTGGTAGCATATTACGGTTGGGAGTATCTGGGAGAGCGTGTCAATATTCGTTGTTTCTTGTACAATCCTACTATGAAATCAAGCCTTGGGTTTTTAAGAAGAACGGCTTGGGCTCGAGAACATGTTGAGGATATTTATTTGGAGATGTTGGATGAAATGGAAGAATAGATCCAAATGGAATGGAGACTATAATGGAACTGCCGTTAAGTTTTAGGTTGCTATTGGGGGGTAAGCCATAAAAGAAACACAAACTAAAGTATGAAAGATGTTGAAAAGTATTGTCCATCTGATAAACAAGATTGGAGAAAATGGCTCGAATTGAACCACCATAAAAAAGAAGCAGTTTGGCTCATTTTTTATAAGAAAAAATCTCCTAATTATAACTTAAGTTGGAGTGAATCTGTCGATGAAGCACTTTGCTTTGGATGGATCGATAGTACCAAAAAAACAATGGACACAGAGAGATACATACAGTATTTCAGTAGACGAAAAGCAACAAGTAATTGGTCAAAGATAAATAAGGATAAAGTGAAAACCTTAATTGAACAAGGGCTTATGAAAGAGGAAGGTTACAAAAGCATTGAAGTTGCAAAACAAAATGGTTCTTGGACAATTTTAGATCAAGTAGAAGCACTTGTAATTCCAGAAGATTTAAAAGGAGAATTTGAAAATTACAAAGGGTCCATCGAATACTTTGAGAGTCTAAGTAAGTCCGTTAAAAAGACTTTATTGTACTGGGTGGTCTCTGCTAAAAGAAAAGAAACAAGACAAAAGAGAATTTTGGAAATAGCAGAAAATGCTAGTAAAAACTTGAAGCCAAAACAATTTAGATAGCTTAAAACGGCTTAAAGTGGCACCTACACCTAATGTGGGTGTTAGGCTTCCTAGAAGTTTGTGCTTGTTCATCTAAAAAAAACAATAGCATAAGCGTGACTGTTTTGACTGTCCAACAGTTTCATTAGGGGATAGGCTAGAAATAGTAAATGAACTATCATTTTTATAACGTATTGCATATTAACTAGCGCCCTTACTTATTCTTTATATTATACCCGTTTTAGGTGTTGTTAATTATCTTTAAATAAGGCAGGTTAAAACGTGCGTATAACCTTTATTTATGTATTTTTGAAATACGAGCTGGAGTAGTATAGCTTGCTTAAAACAAAAATAATAATGCTCACTTTACAATAGATATATTGTAAAGTTTAAGGTGTCTATTTTGGATGTTCCAGGGCAAATAAAATAAGAAAATCAATGAAATTTAATTTTGTAAGTATAGTAGTACTATTAATATTAAGTGCTTGTTCATCTTCTAAAAAATCAGATTATAAAGGCAGTCCTGTAATAAACGCTGTTTCTGTAGAAACAACATACAGAGTCGGTAGTAATTGGTATCCTGGTCATTGGAGTATTGCTCCCAAAGTGAAGCATGACACCTTAAAAATAATTTGTTACAAGCCCAAAGAATCATTTGAATTCAAAACAGATATAGACAGTATTGAGTTTGAATTACCAGTAAATACTTCAAAAAGCTTTTATGTTAAGCTAG
>Ga0105355_10002455_pt1 | contig 16670 bp, 14 predicted proteins | sample GOMGulsemesocosm_2_FD_83508 | JGI IMG/M metagenome (GOLD analysis project Ga0105355, IMG submission 83508) | Methane-oxidizing microbial communities from mesocosms in the Gulf of Mexico - GOM9C Gulf of Mexico | ecosystem: Environmental > Aquatic > Marine > Cold seeps | place: Gulf of Mexico... | reverse complement strand
GAATTTCGCTCACATAACCAGAAAACGTACTTAGATTTTATATTAAAAGGTCCTTTCTCTCAGTGGAAGGGCTTACTCTCAGGTGACTCTCAACAGGAGGTTACTCATAAACTGAAACAACATCTAAAACAAAGCTTTATTTATGACTTAATAGGTAAACCACAACCGCCTGAGTTAAAGCTTGCCAATTTATCCATCGCCCATCAAGAAAGACCTAACGACTTTATTAACCTAAGCCAACTCATCAAGGTGTACATCCAAATAGATGAGCTGGATAAAGCAATGGTAATGGCCGATAAATTAGCTAGCATCGCTCACTCAGAAAAAAACTCACAGCAAATGGGAATAGCCTTTCTTCATCAAAGTACAATTTTAACAAGTAAAGATTTATATGACTTAAGCTCTCAAAAACTAAAATTAGCAATTACGCACTTTGAAAAAATTAACGATTTAAAACGCCAAGCAGATGCATTAAATGCACAATCTTGGATAGATCATCAACACGATAATTACGCAGCAATTAAAACCAGTTTACTAAAGTCTGCAGAACTGGCTTTTAACGCAAAAGATAAGCAGCGCGAATTACATGCCCTTACATACTTATCCGTAATGGCACATAAACATAAACAAGAAACAGACAAATATTTGTACTTACAGCAAGCTGAAAATAAAATGGTGCAATACGAACTACCAATTTATCATTTTGCAAAAATTCCCTTCCACTACGCAATTTTTGCTAAAAATCCAGCAGATAAAGAGCCTCACTATAAACAGGTGCTTGAGCACACGCTTTTAACTCCTAACCATTGGGTGGCACAAGATAGTAGAGAAAGCTTAGTCAAATTTTACATTTCACTAAATAGGCTTGATGAAGCACAATCTTTAGTTAAAGACCTAAAAACAGATAATGCTTACAATTCATATCTCAAAACAATTTTAGCCCAAGCACAACTACAAAAAGAACAGTTTATTAGTCATGCTCAACGGACATTTGAACAAGCACAATTAGCAGGTAATAAATATTTAAGCTTAGATACCGCTTTACTCTTATGTGATGCGCCAGACGAACAAATAAATTATGACTTTTATTCTCAATTCATTAATGAAAATGCCACGCTAAGCTGGCGACGTAGAAATGAAGAGAAGCTCGTAGCCCTTAACCTTTAAGAAGATAGCGAATGCTACCTTCTTAAAGTTGTACTGATTAAGTTGGTTAGTCCTGTTTTAACGCTAACCAATTTAGTTTCCAATTATTGTCTAAAGAGTTTAAGCTTAGCTTGTTTTTTCCCTTTTTAAGGTAAACTTTACCGCCCTGCTGAGTTTGCCATTCATGATAACCTCCAGTTTGAGTTACCTTCTGAACCTCCTGTTTTTTACCATTAACTAATACGGTAAAACCTTTAGTATCTCTTGGAGATGCCACACGATAGGTAAGCATATATTCACCCGATTGAGCCACTTCTATTTGGTAATCTAACTTGGCTTTATCTGAAATCCCTCCAGCTCCTGTTAAGTTGTACTTGCCATCTGTATCTGAAGTCCTTGCTACTGTAGTGCCCGAGATCTTCACAGCTGCTTCGGCCTCAATTCTCCCTGGTATTTTCATTGAACCACCCGATTTAGTTGCAACAAAATTACTATAATCACTTTGCAAGTGCTGCCTTACAGCTACTACGGCATATTCATATTGATGAATATCAGCATTAGCATCTTTAAAAGTTGAGTCCATTACATTTGCAGCAAGTAATTTAAATAAGCTGCCTACTCCTGAATTTCGATAAATACGATAGTTTTTCACATCAGCTTCAGTACTTTTATCCCAACTTAAAGTCACCATGCCTTTATTTTGTTTAATGGTTAGATTAGTAACTGGATTAGGGTAATCAGGTTTCGCCTCTCGGTGTTTTTGTTCCGTTTGCTGAGCGAGCTGCAACTCTGACTGAAATTGTTGAGTTATTGCAGATTCCGATCTTTGCTTATCATCAAGTGCAACCCTAAAACCCTCTACTCCGCCAACAAAGTCCTCTGTGATATTACCGCGTTGATTTAATGGGAAGGTATTCCAATGCCAACTGCCTCCTCGCGTTACACGACTCTCGCATTTTTCATCTATATGAGCCTGACCGTCTAAAGGCGCTTTTTGGTAATTTGGTAAATAACAATCAGCTAAAAACTCAACGACATTACTTATCATATCGTGCAAACCAAAAGGGTTGGGCTTATACATACCCACGATGCTTGCGTAGCCTGAATGGTCCACACAGTTAGATTTACCATTGGCAAAATTCACATAACTTGAATTGGTATCTCGCTGTAATATATTTTCACCAGAAAGATCTGCGGTATTTTCATATTCACAAATCTCTGTTTGAGCTAAATCGTCACCAAAGAAGTATTTTGTTTTAGTGCCTGCACGAGCTGCATACTCCCACTCGGCTTCACTAGGCAAACGATAAGGTTTTCCCGTTTCTTTCGCTAACCATTTAACATACGCATCAGCCGCTTGCCAACCAATACAATTTACAGGTTGAAATTCACTGGTTGTTAATTCATTATTATCCCAACTACCAGGTGTACCACCTATAAACCAACTATCAAGTTGATGATAACACTCGGTCGGAGTCTGATAATTTGTAGCGGTAATAAAGCGTCTAAACTCTTTAACCGTTACCTCATATTTACCTAAACTAAATGCAGATAATGTCACCTTATGTATTGGTTGCGCATCCTCCTCTTCAATCCCGCCCATTTCAAAACTTCCAGCTGGAATAGTGACCATAATAGGTTCTATCGGTCCACCAGCGAAAGCTTGGTAACTTGCCGTTGATAGACATAATGCCATTATTATTTTATTAAGATTCATTTCAGACTTCCTTTTTAAGAGATGTGCTAAGAATGAAAAAATACAGTTAATAAATCTTAATAAATACTTAGAATTCATTAAAAATAGAAAAATAATAGAAAACAAAAAACTAATTAATTGATATAAAAAGTTTATTTCCATGGATGAAATAATAATATATAAAACACTGAAATTTCAGATATAAAAAATGCGCCATATAGACGCATTGATTTGTATTTTAAGTTGTTAGCTTTAAAATTTAAAAGCTCTGTAGCGTCTGTTTTTCTGCTTCAGTTAAAAAAGCAATTTCCAGTGCATTTTTTTGTGCTTTAGTCATATCAGCTTGGCTTAAACCCGCTTTAGGCGCCGCGACTTCATATTCATAACCGATCTCAATACCGCTCACACCAGGATCATCCGTATTGATTGTCGCTAAAATACCATGATCCAAGAAGGTTTTAAGTGGGTGCGTTTGGTAACTCGCTACTGTGCTTGTTTGTATATTACTTGTTAAACAAGATTCCATACCAATTTTATGCTCTGCTAAGTAATCCATTAAACGAGGGTCTTCAATCGCCTTAACACCATGACCAATACGTTGCGCGCCTAGATCATTAATTGCTTGCCAAATACTTTGTGCGCCAGCAGCTTCTCCAGCATGAATAGTGACATTTAACCCTGCATCTCTCACTTGATTAAAATGACTTACAAATAACTCCCCAGGGAAACCCAATTCATTACCAGCTAAATCAACTGCAATTAAGTCATCTTTACAACTTAGTAGTGCGTCTAGTTCTTGCTGACAGATATCTTGACCATAAGTACGAGATAAAATGCCAATCAACTTCACTTTTACTGGATATTTTTCACAAGCAGTCTTAATACCATCAACAACCGCTTCAACAACACCCTGTGGATTTAATCCTTGCGTTTGTGCCATATAATACGGGCTGAATCTGAGTTCAACATAGTGAAGACCTTGCTTGAAGGCATCTTCTACATTTTCAATTGCAATACGACGACAGGCATCATAGTTACCTAAAACCGCAACACCCCAATCTAGCTTTTGTAAGAAAGCCATTAAATCAGGTTCATTTTCTAACACTTGCACATAAGGCTTTAAAGAAGCTAAATCATTTGCTGGTAATTTAATATTGAATTGCTGACCCAATTCTAGAATAGTTTGTTGACGTACATTACCATCAAGGTGACGGTGTATATCAAGTAAAGGAATTGTTTTATCTATCATAATTGGCTCAGTCTTTAAAAAATTTTCAGGATCATACTTGAGTAATAGCTCAAAACCAAATTAACTGATTTTGAGCGTGTTTAGCGAGTTAATTCTCAACTATATTTTTGGTATAAAGTAAGTGCTAAAGCAGCATCTTCTTGTTGATTAAAACATGCTACAGCGGCACGCCAATGCGTTTTTTTGTATGTGTCTGATTGGCTGAATACAGCTTTAAACACTTTGGCGGCAAGTGCATTATCTTGCTGTGCTTTGGCAATATAAGCCAAGCATAGCAGTAACTCAGGTTGCTCTGGATGTTTTTTTAATGCTTGCTGTACTAAACCTTGTAACTTACTGCATTGGTAATTACTAGAAGCTGCGAGTATTTCTAATAGCTCTACATAACGCTCTTTTTTAAGCATTTTAATCAGCTCTGCTTCTATATCTTTTGTTTCTCCTAGTACTAACAATGCTTTAAGGTAAGTATTATTGGCTTGTACTTTTAAATGTCTACTTAATTGGTTATATCTTTTTTTAGCTTGTTCAATATTTGTTTCACTAAAATAAGATTTAAAAACAGCTAACCATTGAACATCATTTAATACTTTATTTTTCTCTAGCTGTGGCAATAGCTCACCAAGTTCAGTCCATTTCTTTTGTTGTATTAATAACTGGCTATACAGATTTAATTCGATACTTGAGCTTTTTTTATTTTTAGCCACTGGCTCCAATAATAACTGCGCTACTTCAACTTGCTCTAATTCAACAAATAATTGCGCGGCATACTTTTGATCTTGCTCATCTAAGTTATTAAGTAAATCTAAAGCTTGAGATTTATTACCTTGCGCTAACGCTGCTTTGGCCGCGGTAGCTTGACTCAAACCTTGCCAACCATTAGGTACTGATGATTTAGCTAAAAGTTTCGATGCAGTCATATGATCACCAGATAAACTTGCCCATAGTCCTTGCTGTAAATTATCTAATTTCTTTTTTTCATTTCTGCTAGTAAACCGAAACTTGGTATTGCCATATAAAGACCATAAATATGAAACAAGTTTATAAACAACAAAAATACTCACGCTAGCCATAGCCAACATAATGCCAAAGCTAACAATAGTACCTTCAATCGTCCAATTATTCAGTGCAATTAATACATATCCTTTTTCACCTATCGCTAATGGCGCTAATGCTAATACAATGACTGCGGCTAATAATATCAACCAATTCTTTGTCATAACGACCACTCCTTCATTAACTGGCTCGAAGCTAAGTTCAATTGAAGATTAAAGTTAAGCGGCGTATTTTTAAGTTTCTTCAACTCACTATCTACATTTTGTACCGCACTTGAATTTGAATCAAAAAATGATGAAAGTACTTTAACCGCTTGATCTAACGCAGCTTTATAAATAACAACTTGTTGATTTTGTAATGCGGTTTGACTTTGTGAAATATAAAAACGCACTTGCTGGCGAATTAAGCTTTGTTCTTCTTGTGTTAATAAAGGCTGTATTTTTTCTGTTCGCTCACTCACTTTAATAAAATCATCTACTAATAAAGACCATGAATGCTTTAAGTTTGCTTGCCAATCGGAGATATCCTCCGATAATACTTCTTGCTCTGGGCTATTTATTAAACTAGGCAACTTCACCATATTAAGTGGTAATGTATCTACTTGATTTAATACACCATGTAATTTTAAATACAAACTCTCTACAGGCACATTATTTAAGCCTTTAAGCATTTGCATATCTTCCGCTATTGCAGCTCTTAGCTCACTGGTATCACTATGCTCTGACAGCAAGTTATCTAATTTTGTTAAAATATCGACTGAACCTAAATAGTCTTTTTCCACCTTAGCTTTAAATTCAGCCATGCGATGTAAGCTACGCACTTCTTGTGGGTTTAAAGTGACTTTAATATTTTTAATTTCATTTAAACTATTTTCAAGTTGCTCTGAAATATTTTTCTCACTCGCATTTAGCGCTGTTTCAACTTGCAATTTTTGACTGGTTAATTCATTTTTTATAGCGCCAGTTAAATTAGCACTATTATTTTTTATTTGTGCTTTTAAAGCATTTAATGACTGTTCTAAACTTTGATTATTCATTTCTAATTGCTGAACCAAAGCTTGTTGTTGGTTATTGTTATATAAATTAAATGCAAAGCCACCAGCTGCGCCTAAAGCGATTAATAATGATAAAATTGCAACAGCATTGCTTTTAGGTTTTGAGTTTGAATTTTGTTTGTTAGCCGTTTCAGGCTTTTTAACTTCTTTTTCACTGATATTTTGATCACTCATAGTGGCAGAGGCCTCCTGGATACGAGCATGAACTATATTATTGTCTGGTTTACTACTTTGATTTTTTACTTCTAACAAAATAGCGTCATCTGATGCACCATTACAATTATGAATGTTTTCTACAGGCACATTAAACGTTTTTAAGTATTGCGCAGCTCTTTCACTAACAACATAAAACTGACATGTTTGCAGCCAATCTATGCCTTTTACTGCTAAGTCGTTAAAAATGACATCAATAGCAGCATTACTGGTTAATACTATACTGTCTATTTTTTGGTGTTGCCACTTTTGGAACCAATCACTTGCTTTTCCGTCAACTTTTTCTCGTTGATAAAGATTAATCGCATTTAATCTCGCGCCTCTTTTATTTAAGGTTCGAGCGATTAAAGGCCTCCCGCCCTTACCTTTAGCTAATACAATACTTTGTGAATCTACTTGCTGTAACTGCTTTAATGCTAATAACCCTTCTGAATCTTGCTGTTTTGGTACAATTGATTTTTTATTAAATAATTCAGAGATGGTTTGTGCTGTTTTATCACCCACAGAAAAAAATGTGGTGTTTGGACTTATTTCTGGTGATAAAGCGGCCAATGATTTAACGGCATCTTGGGAAATGAAAATAAGTTTATCTGCATCAATCAATGGGCTTAATTGAGTTGATGTTACCCCTAAAGACTGTAAGTTTAACAGTGGGAATGAAAATACCTCAAATCCATCACTTTCTAAATATTTAACTAAACTTTCATTTTTGTTTTCTGGGCGCGTGATGAGAAATACAGACATTTATTATTCCTTAATAAAAAATTCCTACATTGGTGATTTGTATCATTACTGTAGGAATTTTATGACTATCGTTTCGCGATTGATAACCTCATTGGTCTACTTGCTCACGTAGCAGGTTTATTATGCGTTACGATAAACTTCAGCAAGAATTTTATCTGCACCTTGAGCTAATAAAGAATCAGCTAATTGCTCACCTAATTCTTCAGCTTGTGCAACAGAGCCGGATACTGAGTCCTGTAGAATAACAGAACCATCTATTGCACCAACTAAACCGCGTAATGATAAGTTATCACCTTCAATTTCTGCATAAGCGCCAATTGGAACCTGACAACCTCCTTGTAACTTACGGTTCATCGCACGTTCTGCTAATACACGCATACGTGTTTCATTATGCTCTAACGGTGATAAAAATGCTTTTGTTGCTTCATCATCAATTCTGCATTCAATACCAACAGCACCTTGGCCATTAGCAGGTAACGAAATATCAGCACTAATAAAGTCACTAATACGCTCAGGCATCTCTAAACGAATCAAACCAGCAGCGGCTAAAATAATCGCATCATATTGCCCGTCATCTAATTTTGCTAAACGTGTATTTACATTACCTCGTAAATCTCTGATCTCTAAATCAGGACGCAATGCCTTAATTTGACACTGACGACGTAAACTAGAAGTACCAACAATAGCGCCTTTAGGTAATTCATCTATAGTTTTGTATGTATTAGAAACAAACGCATCTCTAGGGTCTTCACGTTCACAAATAGTATGTAGTGCTAAGCCTTCAGGAAAATCAACCGGCACATCTTTCATAGAATGTACTGCGATATCAGCACGACCATCTAACATTGCTTGCTCAAGCTCTTTAACAAAAAGACCTTTACCACCTATTTTTGCAAGTGGTGTATCTAAAATTTTATCGCCTTGTGTTGACATCGGAACTAATTCAACCGTTAGCTCAGGATGAAACCTTTCAAGTTCCGCTTTTACAAATTCCGCTTGCCATAATGCCAGAGCACTTTTACGTGTTGCGATTCTTAATACTGTTTTTGTTGCAGTTGTCATAGTGTACCTTTCGATAAATCTTAAAATTAATATATTTATACCCAAATGGCTTCATTATGGGTTGAAACCGCGCAGCAATATAAATCCACGCTCGCGTCATTATTTAATATGAAATGACTTACTTGCTAAAATGTCTTGCTTTGCATTAACTAATTCAACACGCCAATTACCACTCTGGATTACCATTATTTTTTTTGACGAATGTGTTCTATATCTTGCGCTAAAAACATTTAATTCAACTTCAGCCATTAAAGTGCCCTCAAAAAACCAACGGTGCGACACTTTTTGCGACTTCATGTTATTTAGTTCAGTAAAAAAGAATAACTGCTCATTAATATCTGATTGAGATACTTCGGCCCCCAAAACATCAACAGGTTCTTTGTTCATAACAGCCGTTGTTAAAACAGCCCGAGTAACATAATCAATATCAATCAGACCACCTTGAGATATTTTAGACAAATGACTCTTTGGTAAAAATGTTGATGAATGAATCACTTTTTTATTCTCTAAAGCATCATTTTTTTGCTCTTTTACGGTTTCTATTTCTGTAACATGTAAACTAACAGGTTCACTCTTAATTAGGTTACTTTGTGTTGCTTGCTGCAACCTCTCTTCTTTTATGATGTTTTCTGTTATTTGTGGTGATTTTTCAACAAGCTTATCCATTTTTTCAGGCTGTTTCTTTATTGCCCTTTTTGGACTTTCGCTTTGTATTTTTTTACTTGAAACAACAGAGGTTTCATTAGCAAAAAACCCCGACAACAACCCCCAAATAACACAGGCTGAGATTAAGACGAGAGAAAAACAAACTAAAGCAATGCGATTCCAATGCCATTGATATTCAACTTTATCAATGGCATTTTTATCTTTTTGTATTTTTGTTGTGATTGTTATTTTTTGACTCACAAAAAACCTTACTGAAGTTGCTCAATTAACCAATTACGAATTACCATTACTTCTTCACCACATACTTGATGACCCATAGGGTAATCATGCCAAGTAACCTCTAAACCAGCACTTTGCATTACATCTAAAGCTTGCTTACCAGCAAACATAGGAACAACTTCATCTTGTGAACCATGCGCCATAAGCACTGTTAGATCTTTTTGAATTGCTTCATCTGTAAATTTTTGCGGTGCGCACATATAAGTAGAAAGCGCCATTACACCAGCAAGTTTATGCTTCATCCTAGGAGCTAAATGTAAAGCAATAACACCACCTTGAGAAAAGCCTGCTAAAATTATTTTATCGGCATTAATACCTAAAGCCATTTCTTGCTCAATGATTTCCTCTACCTGTGAAGATGATTCTCTCACACCGGGTTCATCGGCGCGTTTATCTAGATCAAAAGAAATAATGTCATACCAAGCGCGCATTTCCATACCATTATTAATTGTTACAGCACGAATTGGTGCATGAGGGAAAATAAATTTAATTCCGATTTCGTTTGGAATTTCCAATTGAGGCACAATTGGTGCAAAGCCATCACCGGAATCACCTAAACCATGTAACCAAATAACCGTTGCTTTATGTTGTCCTTGCGGCTCACAAATAACCGATTTTAAACTCATTTTTATCTCTCTTTTAAATTCTTTTTATTTTAGTTCAGATAACCACTTAATTTCAGAACCTGCTTGTAATGTAGATACCTCAGATAAAAACTGCCAAAATTCGGCTTGGCTTCTATTATCTATCCATTGCGTTCCATTAAACTCAAAGTGATGACCATTAAATTTAGTTGCTACCCATAACTGGTGTAATGGTGCTTGCTTATTTAGAATTATTTTACTTTTATCAGGAAAAATTATTTCTAAAATACTTGGTGCTGACTCATAATCTAGGTCAGCATCAAAATCATCAACTTGTTCTTCAATAGTCAATAAAACTGAATCTACAAGTTCGTGATATTCATTGTCTGTCATTTTACTTCCCAATATTCTTTTTTATATTCATAACACTTAAAATAACATGCACTTATTGGCTTATGATAATTATAACCTGTCATTTTACTTACTGATATTATGCTATGTGTTGATAATTTTAATAAAATATAACCAATCCTATTGCCCAATAAGGTATGTCCATCAAATAGGATTTTCTTTATATAAACCCAGTTTTAATATCGGAATAAAAAAAAGCCCGCCGACTGTCTGCATTTACAAATTTTTCTGTTACTCTGCGATTATAAAGAGTAAATACTTTGATCTAAAGAAAACTTATGCAAAGAATAAAATATAGCCATATCACTCTATTTTCATGTTTATTATTTATTGGTGCTTGTGGTCAAACCGGTGACCTTTATTTACCCAAAGAAACACTAGAAAAACCGAAAGTTATAGCTGAAGAAAAAAAAGAAAATCAGAACAATAAAAATAAACAGGACAAATAAATGGATTATTTTAATTATCGTTCACAGCACCTTTATGCTGAAGATGTAAACATAAACGATATTGCCCAGCAATACGGTACTCCTTGTTATATTTATTCTCGAGCAACTTTTGAACGTCACTATAATGCTTTTGTTGATGCAGCTAAAGCACATAAAAACCTAGTTTGCTATGCGGTAAAAGCAAATTCTAACATTGCGGTATTAAATATTCTTGCAAAATTAGGTTCTGGTTTTGATATCGTATCTCAAGGAGAGTTAGCCCGTGTAATTGCTGCTGGCGGAGATGCTCGAAAAGTTGTTTTTTCTGGTGTCGCTAAAACAAAGCAAGAAATAACTTTCGCATTAGAATTAGGAATCAAATGTTTTAATGTGGAGTCTATCGCAGAGCTACATAACATTTCGGCCATTGCATCAGAGCTAAACCTGATTGCTCCTATTTCAATACGTGTTAATCCAGATATTGATGCAAAAACACATCCTTATATTTCTACGGGTCTTAAAGAGAATAAATTTGGCATTGATATAAACCAAGCTGTTAACGTATATAAAGTAGCAGCACAATTACCTGGTTTATCAATTCAAGGCATAGATTTTCATATCGGTTCACAATTAACTGAAGTAACTCCTTTTCTTGCTGCATTAGATAAAATATTAAAATTGATAGAAGAATTAGCTCAAGAAGGCATTAATATCTCTCATTTAGACGTCGGAGGCGGTCTAGGTGTACCTTATCAAGGTGAAGAGCCTCCACACCCAAGTATTTATGTGAGTCAAATTAATGAAAGAATAACTCACTTACCAGATCTTGAACTTATTTTTGAGCCCGGTCGTGCTATTGCAGCAAATGCAGGAATTTTAGTAACTAAAGTTGAATACCTAAAACAAAATCAAGACAAACATTTTGCAATAGTCGACGCTGGCATGAATGACCTATTAAGGCCTTCACTTTATCAAGCTTGGCAAAATATTATCCCTGTAAATGCTAAAATACAGAGTAATATAAAAACACACAATTATGATATTGTAGGTCCAGTATGTGAAACTGGTGACTTTTTAGGTAAAGATCGCGATTTAGCATTAGAACAAAATGAATTATTAGCAGTTCGCAGTGCGGGTGCATATGGTTTTACAATGAGTTCAAACTACAATTCTAGACCTCGCGTATGTGAAATAATGGTCGACGGTGATAAAGTACATGAAATCCGTAAACGAGAAACCATAGAGCAACTATATCAAGGAGAGAGCTTGCTACCATGCTAATTAATTTTTCAAAAATGCACGGTTTGGGTAATGACTTTATGATAGTCGATAATATTACTCAAAATGTTTTTTTATCAAAAGATCAAATAAAGAAACTAGCTGATCGAAACTTCGGCATAGGCTTTGACCAGCTATTAATGGTTGAAGCCCCTTATGATCCTGACTTGGATTTCCATTATCGTATTTTTAATGCTGATGGCTCTGAAGTCGCACAATGCGGAAATGGTGCGCGATGTTTTGCCCGGTTTGTTCGTATGAAAGGCTTAACTAATAAGCATAGAATCGCTGTTTCGACCAAAGGTGGAAATTTGACTTTATATATTGAAAAAGACGGTCAAATTAGTGTCAACATGGGGCAACCAAAACTAGAGCCGAGCAAAATTCCATTTAAAGCAAGTAAACGCGAAGCGACTTATATTTTTCGCGCCGATGAACACACCATATTTAGTGGTGCAGTTTCTATGGGCAATCCACACTGTGTTGTTGAAGTCGATGACATTGAAACTGCTGAAGTAGAATTACTCGGCCCTTTACTAGAAAACCATGAGCGCTTTCCAGAAAAAGCAAACATAGGTTTTATGCAAATTATAAGTCGTGAACATATCAAGCTTAGAGTTTGGGAGCGCGGTGCGGGAGAAACTTTAGCATGTGGCAGTGGCGCATGTGCAGCTGCAGTTGTAGGTCAAGTTCAAAACAAATTAGATCCTCATGTACAGGTAGATTTACCTGGGGGTACTTTACAAGTCAGGTGGCATGGTGAAAATCAAACAGTGAAAATGACTGGCCCTGCTGAACATGTATTTGATGGTCAAATAGCGATTTAGAGAACTTATAAAATGAACACTTTATCTGAACAACAAGTAGTAGAGTATTTAGAACAAAATACGGAATTTTTAATAAATAACCCTGACTTGCTTGATCAGCTAGATGCCGTAGCCGAGAAAAAAGGTACGGTTTCTTTAGCGATACGTCAGCAACAGATACTAAGAAAGAAAAACCAAGATTTAAAACAAAATTTAGCTGCATTAATAGAAATAGCAAAAAAAAATGAATCTATTTTTAAAACGTTCAGTTCATGCTATCGCGATTTAATGCTTATCAATGACTTTGATGAATTAGCAAAGCAATTAAGTGTGGTTATAAATAAAGAACTGAATGTTAAAGAATCAAAGCTATTACGTTTTGAGCCCAAATTGGATGCAGTTATCTCTCATAGGCTATGTGATTCAAAGCATTACTTAGGAAGAACAACACAAGACGAAATTGAAATGTTATTTAATGATACATGCGAATCAATCGCGCTTTATTTAATTGGTGATCATGATACACCTTTAGGTATTTTAGCTTTTTCTAGTGATGATCCTCTGCAATTTACACCATCACACAATAACACTTTCATTAATGAATTTGTTCAAGCACTTAAAATTAAACTTATTGATCTTAGCTAGTGGTAAATACAACGCCTTCAGTTATATCAGAGCAATGGCAAAACCCAATTAATGCCTTTATCCAATACTTGAAAATTGAAAGAAATTACTCAGAGCATACTTTATTACAATATAACACCCAGTTAAAACAAGCGGCGGAGTTCTTACAACATCAAGCGGAAAACTGGTTAAAAGTGCAACCTGAACATATTCGCAGTTTTAGTATGCAACTCAAAAGCAAACGCCTTAGTAGTAGAACAATCAATTTAAAACTCTCATGTATTCGTAGTTTATATAAATACCTACAAGCTTTAAAAATGCAACGTGCGGCAAAAAACAAACAATCCGTAAAACCACTGAATAACCCAGCAGAAGCAATTAAAGGCCCTAAATTCGAAAAGCCTCTGCCTAAAAACTTGGATGTAGATCAAATGAATCAACTTCTGGAAATTCCACCAGAAGACAGTTTAGCCATTAGAGATAAAGCGATGATGGAACTCATGTATTCATCAGGTTTAAGGATCAGTGAATTAGTCAATGCCAACTTAAAAGACATCAAGTATCAACAAGCAGAAATTCTCGTATTAGGTAAAGGAAATAAAGAACGCATTATTCCAATAGGCAGTAAAGCATTAAGTGCGCTTAAAGATTGGTTAAAGTGCCGAGGTGAATTTGCTAAACCAGATGAGATTGCATTATTTTTAAGTAAACGTAAAAATAGAATATCTATTCGCCAAGTACGCGAAAGAATGAAACAATGGGGAATAAAACAAGGTATTTCCGCGACTATTCATCCACATAAATTACGCCACTCATTTGCTTCTCATATTTTAGAGTCGAGTAGTGATTTACGTGCAGTACAAGAGCTTTTAGGTCATAGTAGCCTATCCGCCACTCAAGTTTATACACACCTCGATTTTCAACATTTAGCGCGAGTTTATGATAAAAGCCACCCTAGAGCTAAAAAGATTGATAGAAACAAATAAGAGCACATATGAAAATATTTAGAAAATTAAATAATATAAAAGTATTAAGCTTTGATTTAGACGATACCCTTTATAACAATAAACCTATCATTAAGGCTGCCGTTTCAGCTCAGTTTGATTATATAAAGCAAATTCCTCTTATTGGTGATAAGTGGTTACAACAAGGACCGAATTTTTGGGAGCAATGTAGAGTAGCTACACAACAAAATATACCTGGAATTGAACAGAACGTAACACTATTACGCCAGCATGCCTTGAAATACGCTTTTAAATTTTTAGGACTTAATGAACAAGAAAGTGAACTCCATAGTAATACAGCTTATCAGGCGTTTATTTCAACCCGAAGCCAAGTCATTGTCTCGCCCGAGGTATTAACTTTACTTAAAAGTTTAAGTAAAAAATATACCTTAATTGCAATCACCAATGGCAATGTTGATATCAGTAAATTTTGTTTAAAAGACAGCTTTGAATTTTTACTTATGGCGGGTTTTGATGGTCCACAAAAGCCAGCTTCGGATATGTTTGAGTCAGCCGCACAAAAACTCAATGTAAATTTAGCAAATATCTTACATATAGGTGATAACTTAGATTCAGACATTCAGGGCGCTAACAATAGTGGATGCATGTCATGTTGGTTAAATGAAGACCCAACTAAAACAAGTTATCAAGGACTGGCTGATATAGAGATCAGCAACATCCTACAACTTGAAATGCTACTTTGATTTATACCTGTTTATAAAAACAGTATTCTATTTGAACTACATAACGCTCATGTTGTATCATACCTAAAATTAATAATGCCACCTAGTGGCTCAATAGAATTGCAAAGCAAATCTATTAAATGACAACTTTGGTGGTATGAATGGACGTATCTGAATTACTTGATGGCTTAAATGATAAACAACGAGATGCCGTAGCAGCACCTTTGCAAAATATGCTGGTATTAGCTGGCGCTGGCTCAGGTAAAACACGAGTTTTAGTGCATCGTATCGCTTGGTTAATGCAAGTTGAAAATGCATCACCTTATAGCATTTTTGCCGTAACATTTACCAATAAAGCAGCCAAAGAAATGCGCGGTCGTGTAGAGCAAACCATAAAAAGCTCAAGTGGCGGTATGTGGATAGGTACTTTTCATGGTTTATCACACCGCATTCTACGTGCACATCATAGTGAAGCTAACTTACCAGAGTCATTTCAAATTATTGATTCTGATGACCAAATCAGAATGATCCGCAGATTACTTAAAGCCTTAAATATTGATGATAAAAAATGGCCCGCAAAACAAGTTACTTGGTATATAGGTGCTAAAAAAGATGAAGGTTTAAGACCTAAAGATATCAAAGCCTACGATCCTAACGAACAAATGTTGTTAAGAATCTATACTGCTTATCAAGAAGCCTGTGATCGCGCTGGTTTAGTCGATTTTGCAGAAATTCTATTACGTTGTTTTGAAGTTTTAAATAACAACCCAAGTTTATTACGTCACTATCAAGATCGTTTCCCTCATATTTTGGTAGACGAATTTCAAGATACAAATACAGTTCAATATGCTTGGTTAAAATTACTTGCTGGCAAAAAAAACCATGTTATGACTGTGGGTGATGATGACCAATCAATTTATGGCTGGCGTGGTGCTAAAATTGAAAACATTCGTAGCTTCTTAAAAGATTTTAATGCCGAAACGATTCGATTAGAGCAAAACTATCGCTCTACAGCCACCATATTAAAAGCAGCCAATACCTTAATTGCCAATAACTCTGAGCGTATGGGTAAAGATTTATGGACCGAAGATAACGAAGGCGAGTTAATCTCAATCTATGCAGCCTTTAATGAGTTAGATGAAGCCCGTTTTATTGTTAGTAAAATCAGTGAATGGAAAAGCAAAGGTAAAGACTTAACTGATACAGCAATTTTATATCGAAGTAATGCCCAGTCTCGAATTTTAGAAGAAGCTATGCTGCAAGAAGGCCTAAAGTATCGTATTTATGGTGGAATGCGCTTTTTCGAACGCCAAGAAATAAAAGATGCTTTATCTTATTTACGTCTCATCAATAACCGTCAAGACGATGCTGCTTTTGAACGCATCATTAATACACCCACTCGCGGTATTGGAAATAAAAGTATAGGTTTGATCCGTGATTGCGCCCGTGCTGAGTCATTGCCTTTATGGTATGCAGCGCAAAGTTTAATTGAACAAAAACAACTAACAGGTCGTGCTGCAAATGCTGTAGGGAGTTTTATCGCTTTAATCACACATATTGAAGAGCAGATTCAAAATTCAGAACTAGCCGAACAAGCAAAATTTGCAATTAGCCACTCAGGTTTAATGGCGATGTATCAAGCCGAAAAAGGCGAAAAAGCACGTGCTCGCGTAGAAAACTTAGAAGAGCT
>Ga0105355_10002452_pt1 | contig 16679 bp, 12 predicted proteins | sample GOMGulsemesocosm_2_FD_83508 | JGI IMG/M metagenome (GOLD analysis project Ga0105355, IMG submission 83508) | Methane-oxidizing microbial communities from mesocosms in the Gulf of Mexico - GOM9C Gulf of Mexico | ecosystem: Environmental > Aquatic > Marine > Cold seeps | place: Gulf of Mexico... | reverse complement strand
TGACGTCTTTCGTCGTAGTCAGGCTGCGTATTCTACGCAAACCGAATTTGAAGTCAAGCACATATTTATGCTTTATTCAGGACGTTTAAAAAGTAACCTAAGTTGATTTTAAACACCTTTACTTAGCGGCTGTTGCCGTGTCAGTGAGGTCGCATTATAGAGATCTACTTCTACATGGCAAGCGTTTATTGATGAAACGTAAAACAGCTTATACAGCTGCTCATAGAACAAGCAAAAAGCCTAAATCAACAACCAGTTTGTTTGATAAATAACATTCAAGCGATGTACACAATAGCCATCCCCCACTATATCTATTATTTTAGGGGCTACATTTTTAGCTCATAGTGAAATTATCATGTCTTTACCTATCGAATATAGCCGTTTCAACCTGCTGGCATTAGAGAAAACTAAACGTCAACGACAATACAAAGCACAATTACTGGTTATACGTCATGGAGAGCTCAACATTCGTTTAGGTAAAACACTGATCACGCTAAACCAATCACAATCAATCTGGTTACCACATGACTGTTTGTATGCCATTGAATCAATCACAGCAAGTCAGATTGATATCCTCGCATTTTCAGCTCGCGTCACAGCGTCATTACCAACAACATTATGCCTATGCACAACGCCATTATTACTACCTGTATTAATTGATGAGCTTATGACTAACGATATAACCACAACTTCGACTCAACATTTATTGCAAGTATGCTTAGATCAAGTGCATAAATTAACAGAGCATCATTAAGCGGATATTCTTTTATGGATAAAATTGCGTATAATTAATTTTTCCATTATTTAAAGCAATTATGTTTATTTTTAAATGCGAAGGTTTTAATCAAGAACAAGCAACGATCCAAGTTGCATCGTTACTGTGGACAGAATCTGGCGAAGTTACCTTTAAAGCCAATGATGATAACTTTGCTTGTTTACTACTCAGCCAATGCAAAAGTGACAGTGGTGGTTTTTTCAACCTACTCGCCGGTTGTAAGCCATTATACATAGAGCAGTGGTTAGAATATTTAGAAGAGAAACAGTTAATAAAAAAAGTGTCATTACAGCAAGTCGACTATAAAGAAGCAGACTATCCAATAAAATTGGGCTTTGATGATGAAAGTGCCAGCACATTACTCGATATGTTATACAAGATAGGTAACTTCAATCGCTTACAAGTTTCTCGCTATTTAAAAAATAGAAACAACATTACTTATTTATCAACTAAATATGACAAAGCAGATTTACAGCGCTATCTACAGCTTGGCAAAGCGATTAACTTTATTCTAAAACTGAAAAAATGATGGTTAAACGATACCGATAAAGCTACTTCACGACGTTAAAATTAGGAACGATTTTTCATGCGAAAGATAATCTACTTCATTTTGGCCGTTAACCTATCAGGGTGCAGTATCTTTACCCCGCCAGCGGCGCTCGTGACAGATAAGATAGTGACACCAGCACAATGGAGCACGGTCCACCTTCATACTGATATTAAAACAACATGGCAAGGTATCGCAGCTTATCCTCAATTAACCGAATACATACAAGAAGCCCTTGTCTACAATCCCCAGTTAACCTCTGAACGCTATAATATCGATATTGCCGTCGCCTTAGTAAAACAAACCGAAGCCGGACAATACCCTAAAATTGACGCTTACCTTGGCAGTGGACGTCAAAGCAATAGCCAAAATATAACCAATAGCAGCTCCCTTAATATCGATACGGGGTGGGAAGTTGATTATCTTGGCAAACTAAATGATCTCGCCAAGGCTGCCACACTGGATGCGCAACAAGCTATCCTTAACTATAAGCAACAGCAATCAAATACCATCGCCCTCATCAGCCAACAATGGTTTGATCTTATCTTCTACCAGCAACAGTTTAAATTGATAAACAAACGCCAGCATAACTTACAGCAAAATTTAGACATAATTGAGAATGGCTACGACCAAGGCGTAAAACAATCCCTCGATGTCTATCTTGCCCGCGCCGATCTCGCTCGAGCACAAGCATCCAAACAAGAAAACTTAGAAGCACTCAAAAATGCCCAACGGCAATTAGAGTTATCATTAGGGCGTTACCCCGCTGCAAGTATTCACGCGAATGGCAATTTAACCTTTGCAGCAATACCTGTGCCATCAGGTCTACCGTCAGAGTTAATTCAGCGTCGATTCGATATTCAACAAGCCATGCTGGCCCTTAACGCTGAAAATTATCGTGTTGCCCATGCTTATAAAAATAGATTTCCCAGCTTATCGCTTTCCTTATCAGGCGGAACAAGCAGCCCTGAACTCAGCAACTTACTACAATCTGATAGTTTACTATGGTCACTTTTTGCCAATGCCTCGGCATCGGTCTTTGATGCCGGTGCATTAATTGCAAAACAAGCACAGCAAACAGCGAAGACGCAACAATCCGCAATATTGGTGACACAGGTTACTCTACAAGCCTTTAGTGAAGTTGAAACCGCACTTGCGGCAGAAGTCACGCTGGCAAATAGAGAATTGCAGCAACAGAATGCTGAATACTATTTTAATGTCGCCGAGCAACTCGCATTTGAACAATATATTGCCGGTTTAACGGATTATATCACCGTGTTGGAATCACAGCGTAGCGCCTTTGATGCACAAACCTCATCGCTTGCAATTAAAAATACCCGGATTCAAAACCGCATCAAATTATTACTCGCACTGGGCGGAGATATTCCTACCTCACTGACGGTTAACACAGAAAAGGATCTATCACGTGTCAACGAATAAGCCATTAACCAAATTTGAAACATTATTTCGCTATGTGCTGCCACTACTGGTGATATTAATAACGCTATTCATCATTCGAGTGATCACATCCACGAGTCCAACCTCCGAAAAAAGAAAGCAAACAGCGGATGAGCAACTAACCGTCGAAGTTCTCCCCCTAGAGCAAAGCGACTTTACCGTTATCATCAAGACCAATGGGATCATTCAACCACGTAGCCAAGCTAGTATTGCCAGTCAAGTATCAGGCACCATCACCCAGGTTTCACCCACATTTATATCTGGAGGATTTTTCAATGCCGGGGATACGCTACTCTCTGTTGATGATCGTGATTATATTATTGCGGTGAAAATTGCATCCGCGGCGTTAATTGAAGCTAAATTGGCAGTGACAGAAGAACAGGCAAAAAGTAAACAGGCACAGCGAGATTGGCAGCGCCTTGGGCGTGAGGGGAAAGCTAACGAACTAGTATTAAGAAAACCACAATTAGCGTCAGCAAATGCATCCCTCGCCTCTGCACAAGCGCAGTTAGAACAAGCACAACTAAATCTACAAAGAACTCAGATCCTTGCGCCTTATGCTGGTCGTGTATTAACGAAAAATGTCGATATTGGTCAGTTTGTCACTATAGGTACAGCATTAGCGGATATTTATGCCACCGATCAGATTGAAATTCGTCTACCACTCAATACCCAACAACAAAATTATATCCAGCTACCTGAACAATTTAAACAGCACAGTCAGGCATATTATCCGCCGGTCAGTATCATCGCTCAATTCGGCAGTCAGCGTTATAGCTGGTCAGGTAAGTTAACCCGAACAGAGGCTGCTTTAGATGCGAAAAGTCGCCAACTTTATACCGTAGCAACAATAGCAAACCCTTACGGTCGTGATAACCGTCATAAACCCGCATTAAAAATTGGCCAGTTTGTTAGCGCCGAAATAACAGGTAAAGTCCTCAACAATATATTTATTCTGCCAACAGCCAGTGTCTATGAAGGCGATCAAGTGAATATATTTAAGGACGGTTTACTTTATCGTAAGAATATTAATGTCATTTGGCGTGATAGTCGCAATACGATTGTCGACGTTGGGGTTAATCCCGATGAATTATTAGTGACTACGCCTTTAAGCGCGGTGGTATCAGGTAGCAAAGCACAGCTAACGACTACGCTAACTAACGCAGGCAAAGGTAATTAATCGATGCATAATTTAATTGCTTGGTTCACCCGTAATCACGTTGCCGCCAATTTACTCATGATATTAATTCTTGGCGCTGGATTTTTCACTCTTAAATACCGCGTTAATTTAGAAGTATTTCCTGATGTCACCATCGATGTGATTAACATTAGTATCGCCCTGCCCGGCGCAACCCCTGATGAAGCGGAAGAAAGTTTAGCTATCCCGATTGAAGAAGCCATTCTCGATATTGAGGGCATTGATAAAATAACCTCACGCTCAACGGAAGGCAGCTCAACGATCAGTGTTGAAGTCGATGCAAAATATGATCAATATCGACTAAAAGATGAAATTAAAAATCGGGTTGATGCCTTAAACACCTTACCTGCGAGCGCAGAAAAACCTATTATCAGCCAACCAACATCTAGCCGAGAAGTGATCAGTGTGATGATTTCTGGCGAGTTAGCAGAAAAAGAATTACGTTTACTTGGTGAACAAACCCGAGATCGATTGCTAAGTGAAACCAACATCACCCAAGTCACCCTGGAATCTGTTCGTCCTTATGAAATATCGATCGAAGTGTCTGAACAAACCTTACGTCAATACAACCTCACGATGGATGAAATAGCCACGGCAATTAATGCCAATTCGGTTGACTTAAGTGGCGGTAGTATTAAAACCCCTTCTGGTGAGATCTTATTACGCAGTAAAGGCCAAGCTTACGTCGGCAGTGAATACGCCAACATCATGATCCGCAGTCATGCTGATGGTACCCGCCTTACGCTAAAGGATATCGCCATCATAAAAGATGGCTTTGAAGAAACCCCGATCATTACCCGCTTTAATGGTAAACCGGCCGTGATCATTGAAGTTTATCGCGTCGGAGCACAGAGTGCGATCACCATCGCCGATACAGTAAAAGCGTTTATTCTTGAACAACAAGTACTCATGCCTGCAGGGGTGAAACTCGATTACTGGCGTGATGATTCCAAGATCGTAAAATCACGTATTAATACCCTGAGTTCCAGTGCGATCCAAGGTGGTATCTTAGTCGCCATCATGCTCACGTTATTTTTGCGCCCCGCTATCGCATTTTGGGTAACCGTCGGTATTCCAGTCAGCTTTATGGGCGGTGCTATATTCATGCCCGAACTCGACATCTCCATCAACATCATTTCATTATTCGCTTTTATTATGGTGCTGGGTATTTTAGTTGATGATGCCATTGTCAGTGGTGAAAACGTTTATACTCACCTGAAACGCGGCGAGCCGCCAGAAAGAGCGGCAATCATAGGTATACAAGAAGTATCAAAACCCGTCACGTTTGGTATTTTAACCACCATCGCGGCTTTTATCCCACTGGCTTTAATTGAGGGTGCGCGGGGTGATATTTTTGCGCAAATACCTGCAATTGTAATACCGGTATTACTGTTTTCCTTGATTGAATCAAAACTCATTTTACCTGCGCATTTAAAACATATCCGTATTCAGGGCAGTAATCAAAACCGTTTCTTACGCTGGCAAGAACGTTTTGCAAACAACTTTGAACAAGCCATTATTCGCTATTATCGACCAGCGTTATCAGCCGTATTAGCACGTCGCTATTTATCATTAACCGTGGCTTTTTCGGTCATGATCATCGTCTTAACCTTGGTCACATCGGGTTGGGTGCGGTTTATCTTTTTCCCACGTATCCCCAGTGAAATAGCACGCGGTGTTATCGTCATGCCGACAGGAACTGATATCGCTGTCACCGATAAATACGTGCAAAAGATGTTGGACTCTGCATTATTGCTGCAGAAAAAATATACTGATACCAGCACCAATGAAAGTGTGATCAAAGATATCTTTGCCACCGTCGGCTCAAGCGGTGGTAACAGTGCTGGTCAATCGCATCGTGGTCGCGTTATCTTCCAGGTTCAACCCGAAGAAGAGCGGGTTATTGATATTAGTGTTGCCGCATTAGTCAAAGAATGGCGCGCGTTAATCGGCCTTGTCCCCGGCGCCCAAAGTTTGACATTTAAAGCAGAAACAGGTCACAGCGGTTCACCTTTAAACATACAACTTACCGCTCACCGTTATGATTCGTTACGTTCCGTGGCAGATAAGATCAAACATAAACTGGCGGAGTACCCATCAGTCTTTGATATTGAGGACAGTATTTCCAAAGGAAAAACAGAACTACAGTTGGCCATAAAGCCAGAAGCGGAAGCATTAGGGTTAAGTTTATCGGATCTAGCCCAACAAGTAAGACAGGCTTTTTATGGTGAGCAAGTACAACGGATACAACGTGGTAAAGATGACGTAAAAGTATTTATTCGCTATCCAGAAAATGAACGGCAATCTATTTATAACTTAAATAACATGATGATCAGAACTCCTGCCGGTGACGAGATCCCTTTTCTTGAGGTCGCAGAAATAACCGTAGGTACCAGTCCATCAGTCATTATTCGTATTGATCGACAACGCACACTTAATATCACCGCCGATCTAAATAAAGAAACAGGCAACCTCGGCATATTAAAACAAGACTTAACTGACTATTTAGATCAACTCATGCTGCAGTATCCAGACGTCAGCTACTCGCTCGAGGGCGAGTCCAAAGAACAAGATGAATCTTTTTCTAGTTTAAAACTCGGGTTAGTTTTTGTGTTATTTGCGATTTACACTTTACTTGCGATCCCATTCCGCTCTTATACCCAACCGTTAATCGTCATGTCAGTGATCCCTTTTGGTGCTATTGGCGCTATTGTAGGCCACATCATCATGGGGAGCCCTCTCACCTTAATGAGTGTACTTGGCATGCTGGCATTGACCGGGGTAGTAGTGAATGATTCCTTAGTATTAGTCGACTATATAAATAAACAGCGCGCTGAAGGAGTACCACTGACTGAGGCGGTAAGCAATGCCGGTGTCGCACGATTTAGAGCCGTGATGTTAACCTCGATCACGACGTTTGTAGGCTTGATGCCACTGTTGTTTGAAACCAGTATCCAGGCTCAATTTCTTATTCCTATGGCAATATCATTAGGCTTCGGAATTATATTTGCGACCGTGATAACCTTATTTATCGTGCCAATTAATTATGTGTTATTAGAAGATTTCGGGCGCTTAATCGTATGGTTAAAGCACCTTTACCGTCGACGTCCAAATGACGCAAGCAGCAAAGTGTGAGAACTGAAGACTGAAAAAAATAGCCACCAATGTTAATCAAGTGTTAACATTAATGGCTATGACGACAATAGAAATGACACAAGGAAGTGGTGTTTTATGAAGAAATTATTTGCATTTATCATGCTAAGTACTGGGTTATACGGATGTCAGTCCACACAAAACTACAAATACCAACCCACTAAATTAGATAATATTACTATCGTGCGCTATCAAGAAATGGCCGATAACTATCAGCATCTTAAATTTGATCGCTACAATTCGATCTTAACGGTAACCTATAAACTACCGGCAACAAACTTGGTCTGGCAACAAAAACACATAGAAAAACAAACCAATCGCGCTTTATGTGAAGATAAACATAATACTATTTATCGATTAGCGCATGAGGATAACATCGGCGTGAAATTTATTTATAAAGGCCAAGGCGGTAAAACCTTAGGCCCTTGGGCTGTTGATATTTGTCAACCAAGTTAGCATGAGCTATGGATGTCGTTATATGCAACACCCATAGTGATTATGCAACAGCAAGACGTTTAAGTGTCTGTAGTTGATTTACTGCATTTAATAATGCCGTCAGTGATGCGGTCAAAATATCATTGTGGATCGCGACCCCAATAACGGACTCCGTCGCGGTCTTAATTTGTAAATAAGCAATAGCATCCGCATCTGTACCTTTACTTAATGCATGCTCACTAAAGTTAATCACTTCAAATTCAATATTAAAGTGCTGTTTTAATGCTGTGATAAAGGCGGTTAATGCACCATGTCCCTCACCAATAACACGAACACTGCTATCACCATCTGCCAGTTGCGCCTGTATTTTATCAATATCACCATGATTAACGCTGTAATCTGCTAATTGATATGATTGTTCCGCGCATGTATAGGTCGACTTAAAGAGCTGCCATATTTGTGGGACCATTAATTCACTGGCCTTCTCTTCTGACTGCTGCTGAACCACGCCTGAAAATTCAACTTGTAACCAACGTGGTAACTGCACGCCATATTCTTGTTCAAGTAGATAAGCAATACCGCCTTTACCCGATTGACTATTAACCCGAATAACATGTTTTAAGGTACGATTTAAGTCCGTAGGATCAATCGGTAAGTAAGCAACGTTCCAAGTGCTTTCTGGGACCCGACGATCTAGGCATTTCTTGATGGCATCCTGGTGACTACCAGAAAAAGCGGTATACACTAATTCACCAACATAAGGGTGACGAGGATGAACAGGTAATTGGGTACAGTCAGTAATAGTGCCAATAATATTATCGATGTCACCAAGGTGCAGCTCTGGATCTATACCTTGACTGTAAAGATTCATCGCCATGGTAATAATATCCATATTACCAGTACGCTCGCCATTGCCAAGTAAAGTGCCTTCGACACGGTCAGCACCCGCCATCACAGCCAGTTCAGCCGCGGCGACAGCACAACCACGATCGTTGTGCGTATGCACACTGACGGTAATAGCCTCTCGATTCTGCACATGCTCACAAAACCATTCGACCTGATCTGCAAACACATTCGGCGTCGACATTTCGACCGTTGCAGGTAAGTTAATAATGACCGGATTTTCCGGTATTGGCTGCCAAACAGCATTGACCGCATCACAAATATCAACGGCAAAATCCAGTTCTGTACCCGAAAAGCTTTCTGGTGAATATTCAAACTGCCAGCGAGGACCAGGATTCGCATCAGCATGCTGTTTCACCCACGTAGCCCCCTGTACAGCAATATCAATAATGCCTTGACGATCTTTTTGAAAAACAAGCTCACGCTGTACCGTCGAGGTTGAATTATAAACATGAATAATCGCCTGCTTAACGCCTTTTAGCGCCGCAAAGGTCTTTTCGATAAGACTTTCACGCGCTTGGGTTAATACTTGAATCGTCACATCATCAGGGATCTTATTTTCTTCAATTAACCAACGCACAAAGTCAAAATCCATTTTCGATGCAGCAGGAAAACCAACTTCGATTTGTTTAAAGCCCATCGCTAACAATAGCTGATAATAACGGCGCTTTTGCATAACCGTCATCGGCTCAACAAGGGCTTGATTACCATCGCGTAAATCAACACTGCACCAATGCGGCGCCTGAGTAATACGGTTATTTGGCCATTGTCGATTAGGCATATCTAGGACAGGAAAAGCTTGGTATTTACTGTGGTTAAATGTCGTCATATTAAGATCCTTTTACATATTTACAATCACATCATCAATGATGAATTAGCGGTCATCGCGCGTGGTAAAACCAGCAACTAAGCACCACACTCAAGGCTTAGTTACTGTATCCAAGTCGCATACGTAATAAGGATTTAATTTGTTTCTCAACCATCATCGGCACCAAACAATTATTAACACAAAGTTCATCATTAAAGTATACGTAAAAACATGCAGATAATGATTGTGTTGTTGGTATCAATTACCGAAAACATAGCAATATATAACTAAAATATAAAACATATAAGCTATAACTCGCCAACTTTAGTTTTAAAGGTGCAATTTCAAATTGATATTAAATTAGTTACGATCCGAGAATGAGACAATCGCATAATGTCTCCTCCAGCTTTTGCCAAGGTAACTCAATCATACTAATGATCTCGATTTTACTCGTGTCTAACCCACTGATAGGCATGAAATCACATTCACCATTTACACTATTTATTGCAAAACAGCCTTGTTCAGTCTTAATGACAGCCTTTAATCTAACAACTTCCAATGGTTCTAATAGGGTTGCTAAAGCCATTAAATTAAACTCTTGCAGCTGATTAAAGACCCAGCCATAACTAAATAAACCTTGTCCTTCACCATGATTGCGTTCAAAACGCGGGTCTATATCGAGTGCTAATGGCTGTTTTTCATGATGATGTGCATGACTGTGTTTGAGATGAGCGGATAAGTGTTGAGATCGGCGTTGATGATCAAGTGGCAACGCGAGGGTATCAATTGAAAACTCACCGTGATGCGTCCATACCACTGATTTTTTAGCCGGTGATAGTTGTGCAGTAAAGTCCATGAAACTGTGCTTATCTTCATTAGATAGCTGTTCTGTTTTATTCGCTACGAGTACATCAGCCAAACTGATTTGATCTTGAAAATGGTTATTCTCTACGTACTTAGTATCATTGAGGTGCTTGGGATCAACTAAGCAAATAGTTGCGTTAAGCGCTAAAACATCACAATAAAACTCGCCCGATAGATCTTTAATCACTTGCTGTAAATGCCCAAGTCCTGTTGGCTCAATCAAGATACGATCAGGCTTTGCTTTACTGATTAACATATTCAACCCCATTTTCATGGGTAGGCCTGCCACACAGCAAAGGCAGCCACCAGGGACTTCTTTGACAATAATACGTTGTTCTTGATTATCTAACGTATCAGTAAATGCAGATAACAGCGTACCGTCAATACCAATTTGACCAAACTCGTTAACCAATATTCCCCATACTTCACCTTCTGGTTTTTGCTTTAGTAACTGTTGGATAGCAGTTGTTTTACCAACGCCAAGAAAACCGGTAATAATATTGGTCGGTATTTTATCTACTTGTTTCGGCATGAGACTTCCTATGTATGATCACTGCTATCAAAAATTGACATTAAAACATCATAATAGATAAGGCATTTTTATAAAATAGGCAGGGTTATGAAAATAGTGATTTAGGGTAGTAAGCGGTAAGGAGGACAAAAGCGATGAGCTTAATATTACGAGATGAATATAACCGTGGACAGCAAATTTGGATCCACGGTTAGTAACAATGACTAAACGATTAATCAATCAGTTCGTCATCATTCCAATCGTCATCATCATAATTACCACTTGCCAATGCTGCTTGTTCAATCACTTGTGCATAAGCAACAATAAAATCAGGCATCATCTCTAATACGGTATGCGTAAATGCTTCCCACTCAGTTTGTTGCAACTCGGCAATTTGTTGCGCAGTACCAGCACACGAAAAATAACTTAAGCATAAATACGCCATTTGTAATGCTTGATGTATTTCACTGTCGTCAGCCAATGAACTTACTAAACTTTCGTAATAAAAAGCAGCACCAATCGCAAAACCAATCGACCATTCGTTTAATGCTTCACCCGAGTTAAAATTATCTGCAAAGTTCGCACTCTCGATACACTCTGCAGGTAATTTTGCACCAGTTTCATAAACTTGCTCACTGATTTCGTTATAAACAGTTATAATTGCAAATAGCTTATCGTCACTAATATTACTTGGTGCAGCACCACCAAAAATCATGTCCATCCAATCTTCTGTTTCTACTGGCGCTGGCGCAGCAACTAAACCGAAGAAAAAACCTTTCATCGCAATTAATGACAGCGTTTCTTTTGGTGTTTCGTCGCCAGATAACCAATCTGATAATAAGATTTCATCTTCGCGTGATAATGCCGAATCAGTCATATAAAGCCTTTTATTTCACAATATTTTGTTATGTTGCGCCTAGTTTACTGGAAAGTCAGCAACAGTGATATTTATTCAACAGAAAGCTGATCTAAAATAGCGCACTCTGAAGAACTATCGCCCTTACAAGAAGATGCTAATGATAATAACGTACTGTGCATGCCTTGTAATATTGCAATGCGCGCTTCAATATCGGTAATTTTTTCTAACGTTAATGCTTTTACCTGAGCCGCTGTACGCTCCTCATTTTTATAGAGATGTACCAGTTCTTTACATTCTTCCAGGTTGAACCCTGCATCACGAGCCCGCTTTACAAAGTTTAATTCGGTTATAATACGTTGATCATAATAACGATAGCCATTATCACCGCGTATCGGCTCAGAGGTTAAAGCAATACTTTCATAATAACGGATCGTTTTTGTTGATAAACCGACTTCTTTTGCTACTGAACTAATATTTTTCATCATATAACCTGCTACTTTACGGTTTCAAGGCAATCAAGCCTGTGTAATTTTTCATGCTTCAATATACTTATTAGCGAACAAACTTGGGCTGCCAACGCTTAATCAGTAATGAATTAGACAATACTGCGATGCTACTAAATGCCATTGCCGCGCCTGCGAGTTCAGGACTTAAATAGCCAGCCGCGGCTAACGGAATACCAATAAGGTTAAAAATAAAGGCCCAAAATAAATTTTGTTGGATCTTACGCCAAGTTATTCTAGAGATATCCATTGCGGCAGATACCAAGCGAGGATCATTTCTTAATAAAGTAATGTTGGCCGTTTCCATTGCGACATCAGAGCCGGCTCCCATCGCTATACTAATATCAGCTTGCGCTAATGCGGGCGCATCATTAATCCCGTCCCCAACCATAGCGACTGTTTTTCCAAGTAACTGTCGTTCTTGAATATAACTCGATTTGTTTTCAGGTTTTACCTGTGCATAATAGTGATCTATTTTTAATGCTTGGGCAATTTTTTCTACCGCCATGGCATTATCACCACTGAGCATTGTCGTATTAATTCGAGCTTGTTGTAATAATGCAATCGCAGCCTGACTTTCAACACGCAAGGTATCAGCAATCATAAGTAAACCGACAAGATGACCATTTATTGCAACCCACATCTCTGAACCGGTATGTTCACCAGACTCAGTAAGTAACGAATCACCGGCTTTTGTGTCAACGCCCTCCGCGAGCATCAACTCGCGATTACCAATTAGAACCTTCTCATCTTCAACATCACCCTTAATACCATAGCCGATGATAGTCTCAACTTGAGAGGCTGGTAATAATTTAATTTGCTTGTCTTGCGCATAACTGATGATAGATTTTGCTAACGGGTGTTCACTAAGCTGCTGAACTGCTGCAGCACTGCTAATTAACATTGCTTCATCATAATCAAAACTATGAACGGCGGTAACCTTAGGTTTACCTTGCGTTAATGTACCGGTTTTATCTAACATAACATCAGTAATTTTATGTGCTTTTTGCAAGGTATCTATGTCTTTAATTAAAATACCTTGCCGCGCTGCAGCACCAGTCCCAGTAACCAATGCAGCTGGAGTTGCAAGCCCTAAAGCACAAGGGCAGGCAATCACTAATACCGCGACAGCCGAAATTAAACCACTTTCAAAGTCATCGAAACCTAAATACCAGATTAAAAATGTCACCGCAGCAATAGCTAATACCACCGGAACAAAAATATTACTTATCTTATCAACTAATTGCTGAAATGGAGCTTTGCCCATTTGCGCAGTTTCAACAAGAGAGATAATTTTATTTAAACTAGAATCTTTACCAACTGCATTGACCTTTAACAGTAAAACCCCGGTACCATTAATAGAACCACCAATAAGAGTTTGTCCGATCTGTTTTACTACCGGTAAACTTTCCCCGGTGATCATAGATTCATCTAATTCGCTTTTACCATCAATTATTACGCCGTCTACCGGTACTTTTTCGCCCGCGAGAACCCGAACTTCATCCCCAATGACGACTTCCTCAATAGGTAATATTAACCATTCATCTCCACGCTTTACGTTAGCAACTTCAGGTCTTAGCAACATCAATTCATAGATAGCCGACGACGTATTTTGTTTGGCATTTTCTTCTAGGTATTTCCCCAGGCTAATTAAGGTGATCACAACCGCACTGGCTTCAAAATACAGCGCACCTTGTGCACTTTCGCCGATACTTAAAAATAAATACAAGCTATAGAAATAAGCAGCACTGGTACCTGTCGCAACAAGTACATCCATATTTGCAGCGCCATTTTTTAATGAGTTATATGCGCCTAAATAATAACGACGGCCAATAATAAACTGGATTGGTGTGGCTAATAATAACTGCAGCCATACAGGAACGATGAAATTAATATCACTGATAAACATAGTTAACATGCCGGCCACTAAGGGCAAGGTTAATAAAGCAGACATAATCACCAATAACAGCTGCTGTTTATTCCTGCTTTTGAATTCCACCTCTCGAGTCAATAAGCTTTCTGTTTGTGATACAACACTACCGCGATTAACAGTCGCTTTATAACCGAGACCAATGATCAAGTTAATAATATCCGCAGGGAGGATAGCACCAGAAAAATACGTTACGGTTATTTTCTCACTCGCAAAGTTAGCATCTACCGTTAATATATCTTTATTCACTAACAGCTTCGATACAGTTTTTGCTGCACAGTTAGCGCAAGACCAACCATTCACAGAAAGTGATAATGTTTCACTATGATAGGTATAATTCTTGTCATCTAGAATCGATTTCACGGTATTACTTGTCGTATTATCAGCTATATTTATCTGAGCGCTACTAAGTGCAAAATTAACGCTTGCTTGGATACCACTCTCAGCATTTAACACAGATTCTAATTTTGATGCACAACCAGCACATGACATACCACCGATACCAATTGAAAGTGTTTTAGACATAACGAAAAAACCTTATTAATGATAATATGAGTAAAATATAACCTTTACCCTTAGTGTAAGGTCAAGATGGATATTATGCGATTTATTCCCTAGCTATTTTGTAACAAGGTGTAACATGCAGTAAAAACGAGATAAGCCTAACATTAACGATAATTTTTTTATGAATAATAACCACTATGTAATAAAATTACTTATATAGTTAAGCTACATCTGAATCAGTCACCTTTAAACCGCTTTATCAGTACGATATGTAGATTAATTACCACATTCCATTAGTTAAAAGTGAAAAATAAAATCATGAATCCAACAGAAACGAATGCTTGGCATGCTTTAAAAGCACATTATTCAGACATGCAGAAAACTAATATCAGCACGTTATTTGCTAATGATGCAAATAGATTTGAGCAGTTTTCTAAACAATTTAATAATGATATTTTATGTGATTTCTCTAAAAATATAATAACGCAATGCACACTAAAAAAACTGACGGCACTTGCTCATGAAGTTAATTTACCAGCAGCAATTACAGCAATGGTATCAGGTGAGCAAATCAATCAAACTGAAAAAAGATCAGTATTACACACCGCACTTCGAAATCGCAGTAATACACCAGTAATGGTTGACGGTAAAGATGTAATGCCTGCGGTAAACGCTGTGCTCGCGCAAATGAAAGCATTCTGTCATGACATCATTAGTGGTAATTGGAAAGGCTATACAGGTAAAGCAATTACCGATATTGTAAACATTGGTATTGGCGGCTCTGATTTAGGTCCTTACATGGTAACGGAAGCATTAAGACCTTACAAAAATCATTTAAATATGCATTTTGTTTCTAATGTCGACGGTACCCATATCGCAGAAACGCTAAAAGACCTAAATCCAGAAACAACTCTCTTTCTTATTGCATCAAAGACCTTCACGACACAAGAAACAATGACTAATGCACATAGTGCAAGATCGTGGTTCTTGGCAAGTGCTGAAAATGAAGAGCATGTTGCATCTCACTTTGCTGCGTTATCAACGAACGCAGCTTCTGTTCAAGCATTCGGTATTGATACTAAGAATATGTTTGAATTTTGGGACTGGGTTGGTGGTCGTTACTCACTTTGGTCTGCAATTGGTTTATCTATCGCATTAAGTATTGGCTTCGACAATTTTGAGGAGTTACTGAGCGGTGCACATGAGATGGATAAGCACTTTGTCGAAACACCACTAGAAGACAATATTCCAGTGATCCTAGCATTGATAGGGGTTTGGTATAACAACTTCTTTGGTGCTGAAAGCGAAGCTATATTACCTTATGATCAATACATGCATCGTTTTGCCGCTTATTTCCAGCAAGGTAATATGGAATCAAATGGTAAGAGTGTTGACCGCGATGGCAATACTGTTAATTACCAAACAGGTCCAATCATCTGGGGTGAACCAGGTACAAACGGTCAACATGCTTTTTACCAATTAATCCATCAAGGTACGAAACTTATTCCATGTGATTTCATTGCACCAGCGCAGTCACATAATAAGATCTCAGATCATCATGCAAAACTAATGTCTAACTTCTTTGCACAAACAGAAGCGTTAGCGTTCGGTAAATCAAAACAAACTGTAATTGATGAGTTAACAGATTCAGGTATGTCAGAAGCTGATATTACCTCATTAGCTGAATTTAAAACTTTTACAGGTAATAACCCAACCAACTCTATTTTATTCAAACAACTGACGCCGAAAACACTTGGTTCGTTGTTAGCCATGTATGAACATAAGATCTTCACACAAGGCATTATCTGGAATATTTTCAGCTTTGATCAATGGGGTGTCGAATTAGGTAAACAATTAGCCAATCAAATTCTACCAGAGTTAAATGATGATCAATCAATTGATAGTCATGACAGTTCTACCAATGGTTTAATTAATACTTTCAAGGCATGGCGTTAATCCATTAACCACAAGATATAACCTCGATAATACTATCGAGTTAGCCGAATACAAATATGTAAAAACCAGCCGCAGGCTGGTTTTTTATTGTCTGGCATATTGTAATCACGACGTATTCTGCAGCTTGAACTCGTGGCCTTTGATTCAATCACACCATCATCACGCCACAGTCATAAATTTTGGACACAAAAAAGCCGATATCATTGCTGATATCGGCTCTCTCTAATTTGGCGCTTGGCGATGCCCTACTCTCACATGGGGAAACCCCACACTAC
>Ga0105355_10002451_pt1 | contig 16686 bp, 16 predicted proteins | sample GOMGulsemesocosm_2_FD_83508 | JGI IMG/M metagenome (GOLD analysis project Ga0105355, IMG submission 83508) | Methane-oxidizing microbial communities from mesocosms in the Gulf of Mexico - GOM9C Gulf of Mexico | ecosystem: Environmental > Aquatic > Marine > Cold seeps | place: Gulf of Mexico... | reverse complement strand
CCTTTGGAAAACTTGTATACCTGTGGCGAAGCATTTTCGGATTATCAAGGCTGGGTGGAAGGCGCATTACGATCAACGGACCTTGTGATGCAGCAGGGCTTTGGGCTGTTACCGTTTAATGAGGTATATCAAAGTCGCAATGGAATAGAACCTTCAGTGGCAATAAAGGCTGCCTATCAGGAAAATACCACCCAGTTGATTCGAAAATATATTGCCCCAGATTACTCACCGAAGAATGAATTATCTTCTTCTGATTGTCGACAATCGAGTTCAAGCTGTATTGGTGTAAAACTTTCATATTTTGACAAAACCTGAGTACTGGGACTTGAAGTTGCTAATTCAAAGGTTTGAAATCTAAGGGATATCGTGTCAGTGGTCGTTGAAACCGACTCTCATTCCATTCTGACCTGGCTTTTCTAACGAAGCTATTTTTGAAGTAAGCATTTAGATATAACTATTTTCATAAAAGGAATCACTGATGAACCAATCAACTACTGTTTCCAACTACTTAAAGATTCGTCTAGAAGAGATTGGCTTGCAACAAATGTTCGGTGTTGCGGGTAATTATACGGCTGCATTTTTGGATACGATACTGTCTGACAAAGAATCACCGATTAAAATATCCGGTAATGCCAACGAAATTTGTGCTGGCTATGCTGCGGATGCCTATGCCAGATTAAAAGGAGTTAGCGCACTATACGTGACTTATAGTGTAGGTGCATTTAGTTTATTGAATACCATAGCTGGTTCGCAGGTAGAGCAGGTACCTGTGGTATTAATTAATGGTGCACCAACGAACAAAGAAGATGCCATTGAGAAAAATGCTGGTTTGTTGTACTCCCATACGACAGGCTATCAAATGGTTGATATTCATATGTTTCGACCAATCACCGCAGCTGCGGAACGAATAACCAATGCCAAGCAGGCTACCTTTCAAATCGATGCGGCCTTAACAGCTCTGTTGACCCAAAAACGTCCCATCTATATAGAAGTTACTGAAGATGTTTGGAAGGCATCCTGTGCTCTGCCACAAGGTCGACTGGAATCTGGTGTGAATGCAATTATCACCGTGAGCGAAGCGGAAGCAGCCGCACAAGCTACTGTAAAATTAATGATGAGCAAACCCAAAAGTATTTTTTGGTCCGGAGTTGAACTACACCGTTATGGTCTTCAAGATGAATTTTTGGCGTTGTTAGACATTATTAATGCTAAACATTCATTACCTGCCGCACATATTAACTTTGTTACCACAGCTATGAGTAAGTCAGTGGTATCGGAAGATCATCCGCTATTTAAAGGCTGCGTTACTCTGAGTAAAAAAGAAGTGACTTCCCTAGTGGGAGATGAGGGAATTCTCGTGGGGCTGGGGGCTTGGACTACCAGCAAGGATACCGATGGTCAAGATATTCGAAATGCCAACACAATTATGGCTGCCAACAAGGGGGTTTTTGTGGGGGCGGAGTATTTTCCATCGGTGCAATTAACAGACTACATCAGTAAACTTCAAGAGGCGTTTATAAACCTAAATAATACCCAACAGGTTTGCCCGAAAGGTTTAAGTGTGCCGCCGCATTTATTACGCACGGTGCAGCCCAGTCAGACACTGGGCTATGATAGCTTTTTTTATAGCTTGAATCAGTGGATCACAAAAAAAGACATTCTCGTTGTAGATGCTGGATTCCCGCTTATCGGTGCCCAAGGCGTACATATCCCTTCCCGAAATGGTTTTATTGCCCAAGCAGCCTGGTTGGCGATTGGTTATTCTGTTGCAGCAGGTACAGGTGTAAAGTGTGCGCAGCCAGATAAAAGGGCTATTGTTGTGGTTGGTGACGGTGCATTTCATGAAACCTGTCAAGCAGTTGCTGATCAGCATGCCTATGGTCAAAATACAGTAGTCTTTGTTTTGGCAAATGGTATTTATGGTATTGAACAGTATTTAGTTAACCCGAATCCCTTTCGCAAGCCACCAATAGATTATCCAGACCCTCTGCAAGATAAAGTTTATCCCTATAACAAACTCCCTGAATGGCAGATTTCTAAACTCACGGATGCTTTTGGGGGGGAAGGTCGCAAGGTGGAAACTATTATTCAATTGCTTGAAGTGATGGAAGAAATTCGCAGCAATCAAACCAGCAACTTTTTAGTGGAAGTTTGCATACCCACCACAGATGTTCCTGCCGCAATCGCGAAAGCCGCCGCCACAAAGGTTGGAGAAGATGAAACAGACAACCCGAACTGGCCACCTGGCGGAGTGTTTTAGTTCTGCTTGTACGCAGTAAGTCCCAACATAAAACAAACATTAAACAAAAAATAGAGGTGAGTTGGGTGTATGGTTTTGTTGGCGAATAGTGGTCTGTTATATGAATTGTCGTATAGCGCCGGCCTGATGCAGTGACCTTGTAAAAATTAGAAGCCTCAATGAGACCACTGCCCCCTGTAGCCAGCTCAGAACCATCATCGAAGATGGAACTTTAGGTAATTGTCTTTGAGCTTAATTCATATGATACTGTTAAGGCACCTATATTAATTCATAACTGATATCTATTACATTTAAGTTATTAGATAACTTCATTAAAAACCTTGTATTGATATCTATGTCATAGAAAGTCTATTTCTTGCCAGAGTGATGAGAACAAGCTAATATTATTCATTGTATTGTGATATGTTCCTTATTTTTTGAGGGAATTTGAAGCATAAGTAGCATCGTAAAATTACAGCATTGATTATTTAAATCGGAGAAAAATATGTATAACAAATTGGCAGTGTTTATCTTAATCTTTATTACTACTGTTCTGAGTGGTTGCACAAGTTATTATTATAGGCCTGTTGAAGATGTTGATCTGGTTGAGGTTAGTTATGATTCAGTTGATAGACTTTTAGAAGAAGTAAGTCAACCTATTCCAAAAGGATCACTTATTGTTGTTAGTACATTGGTTAATGTTGATGACTTAAATCAAACATCTGCATTTGGCCGTATTGTTTCTGATCAAATGGCTTCAGCATTTAATAATTCTGGTTATCGTATTAAACGCATGGAAATGCCAACAAAGTTTTTTGTTGAAGATGATGGGGGCATGCTACATTTAACTGATGAAGCTCGTAATTCTTTGGATAAATATAACACTTCAGCAGTCGTAGTTGGGGTTTTTGCTGCAGGCTCTAGAACAGCTTATGTTTCTTTACGTGTTGTTGATATATTAAGTCAAAATACAATTTCTTCAACTGATTTTTCTGTGCCAATGGGGCCAGATACTAGTCTTTTATTGGAAGCTAATAATGCTGGTGACGCCAAGCCTGAATAATTGAGTATTCCTTAAAATAGATATAGTCTTTTTGATTAAAATTGAACAACCAGAAATTAAAGTTACTTTAATTTCTGGTTGACAGTAAAATAAGTACTCCCCTCAAAAATTGTATGCCTTAACCTTTTAGGATATACAGTTACCTAGTTTTTTCTGATTTAATATTCTCACAAATGTTTTTCACTGCAAACTTATCATGTCGATAACTTTCTTATTTATTATTCCTCTATTTCTTTCAATTGCCTCCCCATTAGGATTTAAAATCATGGGAAGACAGTGGGCCAAAATTGTATGTGTATTTGTTTTACTAATGGTTGGAATTGTTATTTCTTTATTTGGAGCAGCAGCTAATGGATTACCTCAAACTTTAGTCTTAGAATGGATACCTCAGTTAGGTTTAAATGTAACTTTACGTGCTGATTCTTTTGGCCTTTTTATGGCGCTTATTATTACGGGGATTGGAGCAGGAGTCTTTTCATATTCTTCGGGGTATTTAGCTAATGATCCGCGAACGGGTAGTATTATTGGCTGGCTTTTAGTTTTTATGATGGCCATGTTAGGTGTGGTATTAGCTGATAATATCGTGTTACTTTTTGTAAGCTGGGAGCTAACTTCCATATCCAGTTATATACTTATTGGTACAAATCATAGAGATGTTGAAGCAAGAGCGGGAGCAAGAGCAGCTTTATTGGTGACATCTATCGGCGGTCTTGCATTATTAGGTGCTGTTGTTTTGCTAGGAAATGCTAGTGGAGAGTGGAATTTATCTGAAATATCTCCGATACATGACCATATTTGGGCAAGCCCCATATTTATTCTTATTTGTTTAGCAGCCTTTACTAAAAGTGCTCAATGGCCTTTTTCTTTTTGGTTGCCTAACGCTATGTCAGCTCCTACACCTATTAGTGCGTACTTACATTCTGCCACCATGGTAAAGGCTGGGGTATTTTTATTGGCTAGAATGCATCCAATACTTTCAGGGCATTTTGCTTGGACACCTACGTTAGTAGCAGTTTCTGCTATTACAATGGTCGTTGTTATTTTTTCTGTACCTAAAGCAACCGATATGAAGGCTCTTTTAGCTCATTCTACGGTTGGGGCACTAGCTTTAATGGTTTGTTTAATTGGTATTGGAACTCCTTATGCGCTCAATGCAATGGTTCTTTTTCTTCTTGCTCATGCCTGTTATAAAGGACCTTTATTTTTAGCTGTGGGATCCATTGATCATGCCGTGCATAGTAGAGATATAAATAAATTAGGTGGACTTGCATCAAAGATGCCTTATACAACGATTGCCGCATGTATAGCGGGAATTTCAATGATTGGATTTCCTCCTATGCTTGGTTTTGCAGCTAAAGAAATGATTTTAGAAGCGGGTCTAGGCTATGCTCCGTGGCTTGTGATCTTAATTAGTATTTTGGTTATGGTATTTGTTATGGTGGGGGCTTGTGTTGTTTGGATTCCTACTTTTGGAAAAAATAAGCAGTTTGTTGAAGTTGCACATGAATCGTCTTGGTCTATGTTAATTCCTATGCTTTTAATTAGTAGTATAGGTTTGGTTGCAGCTCTTGGTCTATCTTCTTTAGAAAATTTTTTGATTGCACCTGCCGTTGTTTCTTTAGGTATTAAACCAGAAGAGCTTGGTTTATGGCATGGGTTTAATATTCATCTTTCTCTAAGCGCACTTGCTCTATTAGCCGGTTGGTTTGCTTTTACTAAACGGCATAGTCTTAATGGTTTTATGCCTGCTTTACCTAATGGACTGGCAATTCATGAAAGTGTTTGGAATAGTGTTATTGGTTTTGGGCGTGCTATTACTCGGATTATTCAAAATGGTTCATTAACATCCTACTTGGGTACAACTATTGTAGTCAGCTGTGCTTTAATCATTCACGCTTGGGTTCATGCCGATGCATCAATGAGCCCTTCAATTGTACAAAAAATCACACTAGCTGAATTATCAGCAGGTCTTTTGATTATGGCAAGTAGTTTGGTTACTGCTTTTGCACGTAAACGATTACCTGCTATTGCTGGCTTAGGTTCCATGGGTATGGGAATGACACTGTTTTTTATTGTTTCCCAAGCACCAGATCTGGCGCTAACTCAATTTTTGGTTGAAATCTTTGCTGTTGTCTTACTTGTCGTCACTTTTCGGCATTTGCCTGATTTTGTTGCGCAACCTATTAAAGTTCAAACAGGCAGATTGTTAATTGCAGGCTTAACAGGGATAACGATGACAGTATTAACCTTGGTGGCACTTAGTACAGATTATGCACCTCGTGTTAGTGATTGGTACGGCCTAAATGCTTTAAAACAAGGGCAGGGCAATAATGTCGTTAATGTTATTTTAGTTGATTTTAGAGCCTTGGATACTTTAGGTGAAATCACTGTATTAGGGATTGCCGCATTAGGCGTAGGCGTTTTAATGGGGTCTTTACAACATAAGAAAGTTAAAAGAGGATAAATATGAAGTCTTCACCGATTGTAGATATTACCCTGCGCTGGCTTATTGTGTTGTTGGGTATTGTTTCATTCTTCCTGTTATTAAGAGGGCATGATAAGCCTGGTGGTGGCTTTTCGGCAGGTTTAGTTGCCGCCAGTGCCGTAGTTGTAATGACTATTGCTTATGGTGCTGAGGTAGGGCGTAAACTACTTTATTTTAAACCGCTTTCCTATATAGCTGTTGGTTTAATGATTGCAGTTTTGGCTGGCATGTTTAAACTAACATCACCTTTTATGAGCTCAGTATGGATAAAGGTTCCACTTGGGTTTACAACGCTTAAACTAGGTTCTCCATTATTATTTGATTTGGGTGTTTATGTGGTGGTTTTAGGCGTAGTAAGTTCTTTCGTTTTAGAAATAGACTCTGTCGTTAATAAAAAGGATAGCTAAAATTGGAAATTATTATGAGCTTAGTAATAGGAGTTTGTTATGCAGCAGCCGTTTTTTTGCTGTTACAAAAACGACTTATTCAAATCATCTTAGGTATTGCTCTTTTAGGACATGCGACTAATTTACTTATTTTTGTATCTGCTGGACTTCATGGAAATAGCCTTCCTATTATTCCCGCTGGAATGGAAGTACTGCCTGCAACAGCTGTTGATCCTTTGCCACAAGCTTTAATTTTGACGGCAATTGTTATTGGTTTAGCATTATTTGGTTTTTCTTTGGCGCTGGCTTATCGTTGTGTTGCTGTTCTAGGGCATGATGATATTGATCAAATTACGCATACAGATAGCTTAGATGACTCAAGTTTAATAGATAATCAGTCGATAGAAGATAATATAAATTCGTGAATAATATACTGATTCTTCCTCTTTTAGTGCCGTTGTTAACTGCTGCCTTAGGTATATTGACCCGGAAAAAAGTGAATATCCAGCGATGGGTTTCTATTTTAGGTATGGCTTTATATCTTATCGTTGCCATTATTATGATGGGGCAGGTACTAGAGTTTGACTATATAACTATTCAAGCAGGTGGCTGGCAAGCACCCTATGGTATTACCTTAATTGCAGATATTCTTGCTGCTATTATGGTTCTATTTGTTGGGATTATTAGCTTTACAGTCATACTTTATACTTTAATGAGTTGTAATAAAGATGAATTTTCACCTGCTTTTCATCCCTTGGTTCACTTCCTTGTAATGGGTGTTAGTGGCGCATTCTTAACAGGAGATATCTTTAATCTCTACGTTTTTTTTGAAGTGATGCTGATGGCAAGTTTTGCGCTATTAACTTTGGAAGGAAGAGCAGAACAAACTGAAGGCGCGATAAAATATGTTGTTCTAAATTTACTTTCATCTGCCATATTTTTGGGAGGACTTGGCTTACTCTATGCCAAGGTAGGTACCTTAAATATGGCTGATATTTCTCTCATATCTCAACAAGCAATAGCCGATGATAATATAGGCCCGATAAGATTAGCTGGCTTACTTTTCTTTATTACATTTTCGATTAAGGCGGGTATGTTCCCGTTTTTTTTCTGGCTCCCTGCAAGTTATCACACCCCCTCTGTTCCTGTTTCTGCATTATTTGCCGGGCTGCTTACCAAAGTTGGTGTTTATTCATTAATTCGTTTGCATACTGTAATCATGCCTGGGGAAGTATTAGGCCATAAACTGATACTTATAATGGGGGTAGCTACTATGTTGATTGGTGTTTTGGGCGCTGCCAGTCAGATGCATATTCGTCGTATTTTATCGTTCCATATTATCAGCCAGATAGGATATATCGTTGTCGGTATTGCAATTAAAACGCCGTTAGCATTAGCAGCCGCAATCTATTTTATAGGGCATAATATTATTGCCAAAGGTAATCTTTTTTTAGTGGGAGGGATTGCTTCAAACGCTGTTGGTTCAGAAAAACTTTCTAAGATAGGGGGTATGTGGAAAGCCTGGCCTCAGCTTGGAATTATCTTTTTAATATCAGCGTTCTCATTAGCGGGTCTTCCCCCATTAAGTGGTTTTGTCGCCAAGTTTTCCATGGTTTGGGCTACCTTAGAGTCTCAATTATGGTGGGTGATGCTGGCTGTTATTTTTACCGGTCTTTTCACATTGTATTCAATGGTGAAAATCTGGAATGAAGTATTTTGGAAAGATCATCCAGACCCAAACTGGGAATTTAGTAAGAGTAAAAGCTCGCTGCGTCTTTTTCCAATGGGTTTAATGGCTTTAATCATTATTTTATTAGGATTGGGCGGCGGCCCTTTGTTTGATATTTGTTTGCGAGCCGGTGAACAATTAATCGATCCATCTGCTTATATAGAAGCTGTAATGAGGGTATAAAATGACTTTTTTTGGATCTGTTTGGCTTATCGCTATTGCTTGGTGTTTTCTTCAGGGCGAAGTGACGCTTGGAAACCTTATTTTAGGTGGATTGCTAGGGGCTGGGATATTATCTATTAGCCTCTCATATAATAAAATGGGGCGTAGTTTATTCCAGCTTAAAGCTGTTGTTCGACTTATCTTTTTTATTATTAAAGAATTGGTTATTTCCAGTTTGCGAATTGCTTGGGATATATTAACCCCCACTGTTTATGCAAGGCCTAGAATAGTCCGTGTTCCGATAGAAGACTTAAATGATTTGGCTATTACACTTCTTGCTAATGCAATTTCTTTAACCCCGGGTAGTTTAGCCTTAGAAGTAAAAGATGATCATCAATTTCTTTATGTTCATTTAATGTATGCTGAAGACAGGGATAGTGCTGTAAGAGAAATATATTTTGATCTGGGTAATCGGGTACGTGCAGTCTGTGGAATCACTGAACTAGAATCATGACTATTGTTTTTATTATTGTTGAAATAATGCTGGCTGTGGCTATAGCCATAACATTTATTCGTTTAATGCTCGGACCAACTATGGTAAATCGAGTAGTAGCACTAGATCTAATGGCAATATTAGTGGTGGGTATGATGGCTTCAGAAGCTGTTAGATCGGGTGAACACGCTTTATTAGATGTTGCTGTAGTGGTTGGAATAACCGCTTTTATTGGAACTGTAGCCTTTGCTGTATTAATAGATAGAGATACAGGAGATAAACAAGATGACTAATATACTGATTGCTTTTTGCTTATTAAGTGGTGCTTTATTTATGTTGATTGCTGCTATTGGGGTGTTGAGGCTTCCTGATCTTTATCAACGATTACATGCATCTTCCAAAGCTGCCACACTGGGTGTCGCACTGCTTTTATTAGGTGCTGCATTACATAGTGGAGATATGGGAGTGGTAACACGTTGTTTAATGGCAATTGCATTTTTTATGGCAACTGCTCCTGTTGGTGCTCATTTGATAACACGAGCCGCATATAATCATAATGAACCGTTAGCGAAAGAAACATTATCAGATGAATGGGCTGAGGATAGAAAAAATTAGAAATAACAGGAATTATCATCTATTTATCGATTATTTAAAAATAAAGAAAGCTATGATGAAACAAACATTAAAAATAACTATGATATTAAGGGCCTTTGTTATATTCCATACAGAGACAGCTCAGGCATAAATTAAATATGAAGTCGTAAACTATCACTAGAGGCTAGTGAGATCTGTAAGCGTTTTAATTTACCTTTTGTGTACAACGCCGAGGCTGATAAGGATTCTTGGCAAAGGATGAAAGTATTTTTAACCCAAGTCAAATTGAATTGTGAAGATAAGTATCAAACCTAATGGATATTACATTTAGCTTAATCCACAAAAATAACCTTGAAGTAATTTTGCCCCTTTTGCGAACACTTGATTCATCTATTTCTGAATCTGTTTTAAAAGAACGCTTATCAGAAATGATTGAGCAGGGTTATGAATGTGTAGGTATATACCGAAAAAGTGAGTTAATTGGGATGTGTGGTCTATGGGTATTGATTAAGTATTATGTAGGTAGGCATCTTGAGTTAGATAATGTTTTCATTAAGTCAGAATTTAGAAGTCAGGGGATAGGTAAGAAGCTTGATGACTGGCTGAAACAATTTGCTTTGTCTCGGGGCTGTGATGCTATCGAGCTTAATTGCTATATCTATAATGAAAGTGGTAAGCATTTTTGGGAAGAAAATGAATATAAGCCTATTGGATTGCATTATCAAAAGAAACTAGATATCTAAGAAATAAGAGATCTATCAATTAGACCTTAATTGATTAAAGTTAAATACTAAATAAATTGAATGAAGAAAACAGATAAGAAATTAGATAATCAAATATGCAAAGCATTGACTAATGTGTGTGAAGCAGCCAAAGACCAAGTAGCAGGCTTTCAATGGCTTACACATCTAGTTAATTATAATCAGTTTCCAGAGAGCTTATCAATCATCTGCATATTTGATACTAAGACTGAGCTTGAGCAAGCGAAAAAACAAAAAAATGATTTAGTTATTGTTAATTCAATAAAAAGTGAGCTTGAACTAATTAAAATTAGCTTTAAAGATATAAATCGACATATTTCATTTGATACGGAAGAAGCATGTGAGCTTGAGCATGATGGAAATTGGCAGAAGCGCTTCTAAATTATCAATATGTATAATCTTTCAATACCTTTTATGTGTTTATATAGAAACCTCAGAATTATAAAACACTTTATTGTGACATTATTATGAAACAATCTATAAACTATCTGTAACAAATAATAAACTAAAAAAAGTGGCGAAATTAGCTCACCTTTTGAAGGTTGAATCTTAAATAATTAGCTAAGTGCTTATTGGAAAAGAGATTATTATTTTATACACAAAGGCTGTGGATAACTCTGTGATTAAGTTCTCAATATCTCCCCCAAGCCCTTTAGTAGATAGAGGTTGAATTAAATTGATCTTTTTTTGTACAATGTAAGATAATGCAATTAATTCAATGACTTATGTTTGTCAATGTAATGAGCTGTATTTTATTTGGTTAAATTATTTGACAATTTTAGTTACTTGAACGATTTGTGTATAAGTCATTGATTGTTTTTTTTGCTAACTTTAATTGATGTGGTTTATAAGGTTTTACTGCAATAACTGATAATGTGTTGGGTAGTGGGTCGAATCTGTTGTTAATATTATTTATATATTTTTGGGGCGCAGGCTTTAGCCTGCTCTTGAGCTAAAGAATGCAGGTTAAAACCTGCGCCCCAAAAGACTGTTACTAATGATGGTTTTTATTAAAACAACAAATTTAACCCACCACCATCTGTTGTTTGTTGTGTAGGGCAAGTATTTTATATTTTAAAAGGAACAATAATGACAAAGATTTTATTTTTAGCCGGTAGTGCAAGAAAACAATCACTGAATAAAAAATTAGCAAGATTAGCTTCTAATATTGCGGAAGCAGCAGGCGCTGAAATTACTTTCGTTGATCTAAACGATTATGAGTTACCTCTATATAATGGTGACTTAGAAGCAGAACATGGTCTTCCTGAAAATGCTAAGAAGTTAAAGGAAATATTTATTGCCCATGATGGTTTTTTTATAGCCTCTCCAGAATACAATAGTTCCTTTTCTCCATTACTTAAAAATACAATTGATTGGCTGTCCCGAGCGCATGAAGAAAATGAAGTGCCTTTATCAGCCTATAAAGGAAAAGTTGCTGCAATAGGTGCTATTTCCCCTGGTGCATTGGGGGGTTTACGAGGCCTTGTTTCATTACGTATGTTATTAGGAAATATTGGCGTTACTGTTGTCCCTTCTCAAGTTGCAATTGGTTCAGGTTTTAAGGCTTTTAGTACAGAGGGAGAGCTAATTGACGAGAAACAAGCTGGTATGCTTAAAGCTACAATTGATGAATTGTTAAGAACTGCTGATAGATTAAAGTAAACAGGAAATAGATAGATTCAGTATAAACAGTAGGTTCTTTAAATGTTAAAAAAAAGAGTCAGCAAATTGAAAAGGATAAAAAGTCATTACAGTTAATGGCTTAATTTGTACTCAAAATCTCTCCATTCGGAAGAAGCAAGAGACAACTTCAATATTTAGCTGTGAAATTAGAAAATAATTAAAAAACAAAGTAGAGAAAGTTAAAAGCATATAAAACTTAATAAAAAAGTGAATTTTCCACAAAAGAGATAGATAAAATCTCACAGAATATAAATAAGGGTTTGCGTAAGCTTAACCTGTGTCAAACGAAAACAAATTGTTGACATATTCAAGGAGCTAAACAAGTTGTTACCCATTGAAATAATGGAGTAATAAGGGCTCCAAATAATACATTTATATTAGGAGATTCAAAATGAAATTAATAAAATTATTCACATATATTTCAATTCTTGCAGGTACTCTTTTTGCAGCACCTTCCTACGCAGTTTCACCAACTTCAACATATGGATTAACTGGCACTTGGCATAACGTTAACCCAAATAGTCGAGGTATCGTAAAAGTTGTAGTTACTAAAGTGAATGGGCTATTAAGGTTTAAGTCTTACGGGTCGTGTAGCCCAACACCTTGTGTTCATACTACTGTAATTGCATACCCTCATAGTTCAAGTGTTTCTTCAAACTATGCAAGAGGTTTTACTGCATACCGTAATAGTGGCTTTAAAACAGCTCGATTTGACGCAATTAGAGATTATAGTCAGACCAGTGGTAGTTTCTTACGCTTAAATTCATTTAGTAAATTTTCTTCAGGTGATTCTCGGAAAGATTATCTTTCTAGTGAGCTTTTTAGAAAATAATATGGCCATGGAGAGTGTGGTCAATAATTTCTACTAAATTTTCCATTAGAACTAGATACAACAAAGGAATGGATTGAAATTATTGTCTGCACTATCAAGGAGATTGGGTTATAAGCAGTTACATACGATTTATGGAGGGGCGAAATGAAATGGTTAAACAAAAATAATGTGATTATTGTTTTATCAATTAGTTTGTTTTCAACTTTATTAATAAAAGGTGAGGAACAATTAATCAATGGGACAGAAAATATTCTTAGCAATAACGGTCTTAAGGGCTTAAACCCATTGAACCGGGATATGAAAAAAGTTGGTAACTTTGTAGTTAAAACCAATTCAACTTTAAATAATAGTCAAATTATCGACAATTTGAAACATAAAAAAGTACTGACGGTTCTGCAGACTTTATCTTATTTATGGACACATATAGACCAATATAAACAACACCGACAAATAATGGCTGGTGTTGAATATTTGGCTAAAAGCGCTAATGATAAACGTATTTCTGGTTTAGCAACTCTTGTTAGTGGTAGGTTGATTCAGCAGAAAAAAATCGAGATTGAGAATTCTATTGTATCAAATGAACAATGGGAGTTTTTGGAACAAGAAGGACTTGTCACTCAGGAGGACCAGTCCGAGTCAGATTATGAAAAGCTAGATTCATCACCCATTGTTAAAGAAAACCTAATTGATTCAGATAATAACCAAGAACGTGAGCAATATATTGATAACCTTTTATCACATAACAATAATCCAGATATTGATGAAATAGCAACTTTAATTCAAGATATTGATGACGAAGTGAGTATAGCTGCAGTTGATACACTTATCTCATTTCTTAATCAGGGAGTTGGAGATCCGAAAGAAATTGTTGAGGTAATTGAAGAAAATATTGCTTTACTGGATGAGTTGCAAATTCAATCATTTGAAGAAATACTATACGAAACTTCAAAGCTAAAAGATGATGAATAATGACGTAATGTATAGCTCTTCAATTGAATAAAAGGTTTGCCAATATTGGGATATTAGTACGTTTTCAAAACTTGATTTCTAAATGTGCAATATGATTATCACTTTCTGTTGGTGCTGAATCATAGGTATGAGTGGTAACGGTATTCATCTTTTTTCCAAAATAAGTGAGTTTTAATAACATAATATTGCAGATGCCGTGCCAAAGATAATTTGACAATACAATACTATATAAAACAGTCGTATAGAATGTTTTGTTGTAAGGGTGATGCAAGAGATGTATTGACTGTTATTATGATGTATCGTGATAACATGATACTTTGTTTAGTGTAGATGCAAATGAGAATAAGTCTTGATTTATTTTTTTAACCCACTATAATCCACCTCCTAACTTTTTGGTGCCCTAAAAATACGTCTATTTTTTTAGGGTTAAAAGGGAAGTTGGTGCGTTTCTTTTTGAAACAATTCCAACGCTGCCCCCGCAACGGTAGATAAGTTTAAGATATATTTAATACCACTGTATCAATGATATGGGAAGGTGATGTATCAGATTAATTCAACTTATAAGCCCGGAAACCTGCCCGAAAGTTTTATTCGGTGCAGCGGAGGGCTGCTTACGGAGTAGAACGGCATAGTGCTCTTCTATTTTTGTTTTTTGTCCTCTCTGCAAATTTAACTTTGTTTGCACGGGGAGTGCAAGGACATATGAAAAATTCATTTTTAGCTTTTCCTTTATCTGCTTTTACCCTTTTTCCTGTTACTTCATCTGCTCAGGCTGAGCCAGCTGTAGAGCTTCCAGATTTTATTGTTACGGCTACTCGAACTGATCAATCTATTGATCATTTATCTGCTGCCAGTACTGTTTTTACTCGACAAGATATTGAGCGACTACAAGTACAAAGTGTGCCTGAATTATTAAAACGAGCAACAGGTGTTGATGTTTCTGAAAGTGGTGGTGCAGGTAAAGCTAGCAGTATTTTTATCAGAGGAACGAGTAGTCAACATGTTTTAGTGTTGATTGATGGCATTCGAATGGGTTCTGTTACTTTGGGAACTGCGCCTTTTTCATCTTTAGCTATAGATCAAATAGAACGGGTTGAAATTGTTCGGGGTTCTCAGTCCAGTTTATACGGTTCTGATGCTATAGGCGGTGTGATTCAAATTTTTACGAGAAAAGGTTCGCTTAAGTCAGATAATCAGCCAAGCATATCAATTGATGTGGGAGGTGGCTCATATGATACGGCTAAAGTAAGTGGTCATATTAGTGGGCAATATGAGCAGGCTTGGTATGCTTTTGGCGCATCACATCAAACGACTTCAGGCTTTAATGCTACCTCATCAAGTTCAAAAGATGACGATCGAGATGGTTACGAAAATACCAGTTTTAATGCACGCTTAGGTTATCAGTTTAATGATGATTATAGTGTGGAAGCTTTTGTCCTAAGATCTCAAGGCGAAAATGAATTTGATAATAACTGGGGAAGTGATCGCAATGATTTTGTTATTCAAAATATTGGGGGGTCTGCCAAACTACAGTTATCTGATGACTGGCTTGCAAAAATAACACTGGGGGAGTCCAGAGATAAAAGCAGACAGCCCGACGGAAATTATTTTAACACCCGCCGTCGAATGGTCAGTTTATCTAATCAAATAAAATTAGGTATCAATCATGAGCTTGTTATTGGATCAGACTTTAGGAATGACCATGTGGAAAGTCATCAATCTTATGCTGAAACGGATCGTTATGATATAGGAGGTTTTGCTGAGTATTATGGTCGCTGGTTTGATTTGATTGATTTTAATGCCTCAGTTAGGGGGGATGAAGATGAGCAATTTGGATCTCATGTTACTGGTAATGGTGGGTTTAGAATAGGCTTGCTAGGAACTGGGATGGATGTAGTTGCTAATTTTAGCAGTGGCTACAAAGCGCCGACATTTAATGACTTATATTGGCCGGGTTCAGGCAATATCCATTTAAAACCTGAAGAATCAACGACATTTGAAGTCGGCTTAGAAGGGCAGCATCAGTGGGGGCAATGGATGCTTAGGGCTTATCACACCAATATTGATAATTTAATTTCATGGGCTAAAGATAGCCAGGGTAACTGGCAGCCTGAAAACATTAATAAAGCACAAATTGATGGAATAGAAGGGGAAATATCGACCCAACTTTATGCCTGGAATATTGCCTTAAACGGGAGTGCTTTAAGTGCAAAAGACCGTGTTACCAACCAGCGCTTATCAGATCGCTCACAATTACATTTAGGGGTCGATGTTTCCAGAGAGTTTTTTAATCGTCTGACAGTTGGTTCATCTTTAAAGGTGTCGGGTGATCGTTTAGATGGCGCAACAAAACTACATGGTGCTATCGATTGGGATCTGCGAACGGCTTATCAAATAGATAATAGCTGGACGATCAAAGCCAAACTTAATAATTTATTGAATGATCAATTTCAAACTAATCAAGGCTTCAATACGGCGGATAGAAACTTTTTTGCATCCATTCATTATGCGTATTGATTCAAGAAACCTTGTCGCATAGTTTAGAAAAACATTATTTTAGAACAGGAAAAACATGAATTTAAATTTAGAAAAAATAACAATGCCAATCGCATTAATAGGACTGATGCTGGCTACTCGATTTCATCATTTTGGAGGTACTTTCTCTTTACCTGATGCTTCATTGGCCGCTTTCTTTTTTGCCGGAATGTGGGTGAGAACCTGGAAATTATTTGTGCTGTTATTGATAGAAGCAGGGCTTATTGATTATGTCGCTATTACTCAGTTTGGTGTGAGTGATTATTGTATATCCTCAGCGTATGTTTTTTTAATCCCAACATATGCATTTTTATGGTCTGCTGGTTATTATTGTACTAGATATAAAACCTTGAAATTGACTGAATTACTCAGCCAGTTTAGTGTTTTATTTATTGCAACATCGGCTGCTTTTGCTCTTTCAAATGGCAGTTTTTATCTGTTGTCAGATAAGTTTCCTGATGTAAACTGGCTTGAATATAGCACCAGAGTCGCAAAATATTACCCTTCTTATTTGGGGTACACTCTGGTCTATGCCGTGGTTATTTTTGCAAGTGTTAAAACGATACAGCTATTGCTATCCACTTTGCAGACAGCCAAAATCAGTAAAGTACATTAATTGCTTAAGGTATTGGATAACAAGACTGTTTTTCCGTCTCAGATTGTTTTTGAACAAACAGAAGATCATCTTCATATTACCTTTACAACGCCATTCGTGTCACTGAGTTCGGCTGTGTTTAATGGGGGCTTTCAGGATG
>Ga0105355_10002450_pt1 | contig 16688 bp, 20 predicted proteins | sample GOMGulsemesocosm_2_FD_83508 | JGI IMG/M metagenome (GOLD analysis project Ga0105355, IMG submission 83508) | Methane-oxidizing microbial communities from mesocosms in the Gulf of Mexico - GOM9C Gulf of Mexico | ecosystem: Environmental > Aquatic > Marine > Cold seeps | place: Gulf of Mexico... | reverse complement strand
TCCATAAATTCTTTAAGACGCGCCGCTGCTGACTCAGGTGTTAGGTCTCGTTGGCTTTCCGCCATCATTTCATAGCCAACCATAAACTTTTTAACGGCTGCCGATCGTAATAAAGGTGGATAAAAATGGCCATGCAAACGCCAATGCGCTTGTGAGTTTTCATCTTCTGGCGCGCAGTGCCACCCCATTGAATATGGAAAACTACAGTCAAAAAGTTTGTCATAACATTGGGTGATTGCCTTTAATGCACAAGCTAATGTTGATTTTTGCTTCGCGCTTAATTCATTAAAGCTTTGCACATCATCTTTGGCGATTATCAATGTTTCAAATGGCCATGCTGCCCAAAATGGCACTACTATTAACCAATGATCATTTTCATACAGTATGCGCTGGCCATCTTTTTGCTCTTTTTCAATATAGTCAGCTAGCAAAGCACGCCCATGGCGCTGATAATATTCTCGTTGATGATTATCCTCACAAGCGACCTCACTAGATAAGTAATCATGAGCCCAAATTTGGCCATGAGGATGAGGTTGTGAGCAGCCCATGACGCTGCCTTTATTCTCAAAAATATGCACACATTTGTATTGTTGGCTTAGCTTTTGATAATGCTGCTGCCAAGTATCTACGATAGCTTCAATGGATTTTACCGACAATTGCGCCATTGATTTATTATGTTCTGGTGAGTAACACACCACGTGACATTCACCACTAGCGGTTGATGCTTGAAACAAGTCGTCAGCTTCAAATTCATCACCATGCGCTTGAGGAATAAGTGCGCCAAAATCATTTTGGAATACAAATGTATCTTGGTATTCTGGGTTTTTCGCATCGTTAGCTCGTTGGTTGCCCGAGCAAAGTGGGCAATTATCATCATGGCTAGGTGTATCATCGATTACTTGTTTTTCTGTTGCGCCAAGCCAAGGTCTATTGTTTCGGTGCGGCGAGACCAATACATGATCGCCAGTAAGCATATTTTTACGACGATGGGTGCCTTGCAGTGCATTGTTATTCATTTTTAAACCTTATCTCGGTTATCAAACCGTCGATATCAATTGGTTATTACATCCTAAATTAAACGTCAATCGTAAAGTTGATAAACCAGTTATCTAGCAATGAGTATTTCATAAAGGGATGCATAGGATATTTGGGGAAGCGAGAGGATTATAGAACCCTTATCATAATGCATAAGGGTTCTATCTATTCCATCTAACTCACGCGTGGGTAAGACGTTCTACCACCACGTAGTGTAAAAGGCGATAAGAATAGCGATAACTGCTGCTGTTGCTATATTGAATCCATTTGATGTTTTAAAATCAACATCGCTTAGGTTTATCGCTTGTGCTTGTTGTTTATTCTCAAACAGTGATACGCCAATAGATAAGATCAAACAAGCAATAAATACAACACCAACACGGTCCATAAACGGTAATTCAGGCCATGCGTACTTGAGTGCTAGTGAGAAAACAAACGAGCCTAACGCCGCTGCTAAACCAGCGTTTGCTGTGGTTTTCTTCCAAAACATACCTAGCACGAATAATACAACGATGCCCGGAGTGAAGAATCCGGTGAACTCTTGAATATACTGGAACGCTTGATCAAATTGTCCAAGTAATGGCTGAGCTACAATCATTGCAATGACTAATGCAACAAAGCTAACGAGTCTGCCGACAAAAACATAATGCTTGTCACTGCGTGGTTTCTTGTCACTCTTGTACAAATCCATTGTAAATATGGTAGCGATACTATTAGTCATTGAAGCTAGGGATGAAACGATTGCTGCTACTAATGCCGCAAAAACAAGTCCTTTTAAGCCAACAGGCATCAAGTTCATTAATTGTGGATAAGCTTGATCAGGTCGCTGAAGCTCAGGCAATAACACAACAGCAGCAATACCCGGTAACACAACAATCACAGGCATTAGTAACTTAAGAAATGCAGCAAAGGCTATACCTTTTTGACCTTCTCTTAAATTTTTAGCCGCTAATGTACGTTGGATAATGTATTGATTAAAGCCCCAGTAAGATAGGTTCATAATCCACATGCCGCCAACTAAAACACTCAGACCCGGTAAATCGACATAATGTGGACTGTCTTTGGCCAGCACCATATCAAACTTCTCAGGAACTTGATTCGTCAGTTCTTTAAAGCCAGCAATCAGCCCTTCGCCATGCCCTATTAAATCGAGTGCTGTATACGATAAAAACAAACCGCCAAAAATGAGTAATACAACTTGAATGATATCGGTAAATGCAACAGCTTTTAAGCCACCATAAAGTGAATAAGCCACTGAAAATAAACCAAGGAATATCATGCCAGTCATCAAATCAACACCAGTAATGGTGTTAATTGCCAAGGCGCCCAACCATAAAATAGCGGTTAAGTTTACAAAAATGTAAACGCCTAGCCAAAATACAGCCATGGTGACTCGAACACGACTATCAAATCGCTGTTCTAAAAATTGCGGCATGGTATATATTTTCTTGGCTAAGAATATTGGCAAACAATATTTACCAATTATCATTAACGTGATGGCAGCCATCCATTCATAAGAGGCAATGGCTAAGCCAATTTTAAAGCCAGCGCCTGACATACCAATAATTTGCTCCGCCGATATGTTCGCAGCAATTAATGATGCACCTACAGCCCACCAAGGAAGACTACTACCTGCTAAAAAATAGTCATTAGCATTTTTCTCATGACCTACTTTTTCCCGAGAAACCCAATAGGCTATGCCTATAAGCCCCACGACGTAAGCAAAAAACACTACAATATCTATCGTATCTAAATTCATTCTTTATCCATTTATTATTATTGTAAATTGGTTAACACATCAGATACTTTTAAGTAGCATGCAACGAAACCGTCATCGTGATCTGATGTTTGTCAAAAGGTGCGATAGGTTTAACACCTGCATCCATCGCTGAAATTTCATCTAAATTTAGGGCATTTGTACTATGAGAGATCGGCTCAACACACAGGAAATTAGCCTTTGATGGTCTATATAACACGGTATAAGGACAGCCCGTACTTGCAACGTTCGCTTTAAAACCTCGATCTTCCCAGGTTATCTCTCTGGTATTGGAATCGTTGATAAGCACATTGTCGATGATGAGATCATGCGCTTTAACGCCGTTTGTGCTATTGATTCCAACCGGCGAACGCTCAACGCTAGTAGGTAATAATGTTTCATCTACCTGCCACATTGTCGAAGCATCGACCTTAATTGATGTATTGTTATCGATGTCAAAATAGGGATGCAACCCTAAACCTGAAGGCATTTCATTGCTGCCTAAATTCTTAACGGTTAATGACATTTCTAATGCATTTTCGTTAAGTTGATAAATTAACTCTAGGCTATAATCCCAAGGCCAGTCACCATCATTATAAGAAAACGACAGGTTTAATTGCTCAGCCGTTTGACTAACGACAGACCACTTTGATTGCCATGCTTGGCCATGTAAAGCATGTGGCTGGGGCAAAAAATTGGGTGGTAAATTTATCAGTTGTTCATTCCAACTAAACTGACCATTTCGAACGCGACTGGCAAAAGGGGCTAATGGGAAACAGCTACTGTCATTGACACTATCCACACCACTCGCGTCTCTAAAGACATCAAACCACTGTTCATTATGTAGATATTTATAACTTTTAACGCAGGCACCTAACGTTGGGTCTACAACTATACGGCAATGTCTATTTTCTAATACAACTTCATTCATGACCAAATTCCATTAATTACTGCTATTTACCCTACATCATCATGCATTAAAACAGTCACTCATGACTTTTTTGCATACAATATACGACATTTATATTATTGTCGATTTTTTACGACATTTCTTATTAAGATATTTACATTATTTGAACATTTCGTTGGGCATTATCAAATGAACGAAAATTTTAATATTATTTGTATAAATAATTTAGTGCTCATCAGTAAAAAGTGCTTAACCAACCTGTATATACAAGATAATTTATTATTCAACCTGAGCCTAATATCTAATCAAAACAACTGCATAAAAACAGTGCTATTTATAGCATTTGTCTCACAACAATACTTAACTTAGCCAAAAATAATCACAATTATTTTACAATTGAAACTCAACACACCTCTGTCTCAAAAATAATTATTTATCGATACTATGCAAAAAATAAACCCCATTTTCGGCTACAAAAATGGGGTTTATTTATTATTACTTGAATGTTTTTGCTATTACTTACCAAGCAAGCCAAATAACGTGACGTGCGCCCTTACCATTAGTATGAGCATGCACAGTCACTGGCTTGGTTTTAAAACCGGCTTTTTGCAGGCGTTTCGTAAATGCACTATCTACGCCAGCTGACCAATAAGCAACGATTCCACCGGGACGCAAGGCACTTTTCGCTGCATTTAGTCCCGCAGGCGTATAGATCCATCCGTTATCTTCTGCGGTATGACCTTCGGGACCGTTATCTACATCAAGTAATATCGCGTCAAATTTCCCTTTAGATTGGCGTAAAACGTCACCAACATCACCGACATGAATATGAGTTCGCGGATCGTTAACAGGATGATTTGTTAATGTCCCTAATTCGCCTTTGTTCCATTGCACTACTTCACTAATCAGTTCAGCAACGGTAACTGTGGCGTCTTTTGTTAAGGCATCGAGTGCTGCGCGCAACGTAAAACCCATGCCTAAACCACCAATTAATATTTGTGGCTGCGCAGTTCCTTTAATATGTTTACAGGCAAGCGTCGCCAATGCATCTTCAGAAGCATGCATTCGACTATTCATTAAATCACCGGGTATGCCAGCAATTTTAATCGTAAATTCATTATTGCGTTCTAATAAACGCAGCTCGCCTTTCTGATTTGGGATAGGGGCAGTGCCAAGTACTGTAAAACGGGCCACAAGCAATTCCTAATAAAAAATAATGGGGGATTATACCTAATTTTGAACTGATATTATGCTCAAGAAAAATATTTATAAACATCCCTTCTAAAAATCAGCTAACACTATTTACTGAAACATCACTTGGAATTAGGACCTTAGTCGATAAGACTTGAGTCACCGCTGCATTTTGATACCAATTGTTGAATACAAAATCTATGGTATTAATGGTTAACGTGCCAAACTCATGATCTTTATATTTGGTTAACACTTGCAGCACTTTATCACTATCATTAAATGGCGTTAAACATCGAACAACAGTCGTATGAGCTGTTGTTATTTTGTACCTCGAATCAATCGTAACCTGCAGTTTTGCTTTTTCAAAGCCCACACGTAATGCGTTCCTCAACAGTGTTAACTGCTCACCATCCGCAAAACCTTGAATTAAAATACAAGAAGATGAGACAGTCACCCCTTTAAATAAAATCTTAAGCGGCGAGATACCTTCAAGTGCTTCTTGAAAAACATCAACGTATAATTGTTGATTAATATCAACAAGCTTAAAACCTGATATACAGCTTATTATGGATAAGATAGTGGCATGAAAATCACTCCTTGGATAATAGTATTGTTGAGGCTCTGTCGCCTTTAATTCATTAATAAATGTAGATAGATTATCACTTAATCCCTGATCGAAATATGACAGAACCGTTAAGCCCCTTCGTGTGTCATTTGGATCATTAATTAACGAGTCGGTGTCACAGGTATTATGTTTAAACTTATCAATATGATCACGCCACATGTTTGAATAAATAGACTTCGCATCACTCATGGTTAAACATTACCCTGTTTTTGACTATCCAAATATAGCCAAACCATACGATCAACAAACCACGCTTTGAACACCATTATCCAAAGATTACCCAGCAACAATGCCCAAATATTGAGTGAATAAAGGCCATATATAAAAAATGGCATCCCAGCTGCAGACAATACTTGAAGTATGATACAAGGCACCACATGATGCTTTGGTATCATAACGTTGTTTCGATTAAGGTATATTCGTTCGCCGAATGTCCCCATTGAAGCCCAGTTTTCCGTGCTTTTAGGCGCCCCAAATAAACGTGGGTTAAGCCAAATCCATAAAATAGAAAGCACAATAGGTACGACGCAATAAAGCCCTACCCACTCTCTTGACCAAAACGATATTGAAATTAACGGCAAGATCGTAAACCGAGAATAGACACTCCAAGGGTTTGAGTGTCTCTCCCATGTTTCATCATCCATGAACATCGACTTTTCAGCCCATTTAATAATATCCATATTTTTCCTTGTTAGTTGTGTTCTAATGCTAAACAACTATTTTCCAGCAATAGGCGTTAATGCAAGCGTCTTATGCAAGAAATCAATTTTTACAATGAAACGGCTAAAAAAATCAGTCCCAAGCAAACCATTAAGTTTAAAGCGTTTATCAATGGGATAAAGCAATATATTGGACTTAAAATCTACCCCTGAAATTTGCAGAGGAGAATTAAACAATTGGCATGTCATGTTCGGTCCTAAATCATAACTACAAGCCTTAAGGCTTTCTTTAGGGTTTACTTTACTCGCAGAGAAAATTGAACTCGATGCACCGGTATCTAAGATCACTTGATAATCAGCATGTCCTGAACTGACTTTGATGCTGATACCCTTTTAAACTACATGCCTTCATGCGTTTTGCTCACACATTCAATAGTTTGATTTTCTATAATTGCTTCTTTAAAAAATAGCTCGTGTGGCCTTGAGGCATTTCTGGCAGTTCGCCAAAAACGCAATTACCCGACTTTAAATAAAACTCTAACGCTTGAAAACTTGTTGTTTCTAATCGTATGTTCGTGGTTTCCATGGCTAGTGCATAATGTTCAAGTTGAGTAAGTAATCTGCTGCCCCAACCTTCGCCACGAATAGACTCATCAATCCACAGCCCTTGAATATGCAACCAGTTCCAATTAATTTCACCTAAAATCCCGCCCACGATCTCACCATCATCGTTTTTAACAAATGATGAGACTGTTTCTCTGATAACATCGCCTGTAACAGACTCATTGAATTGAGTTAGCCCTTTTTTTAATGCGCTAAAATCAGCGCTTAGTGGTGCACAAGGCTGTGTTATTTCCATGATTTATTCTCTCCGGTGGTTATGATTGTTAAAACACGCCTCTTCTAGATTGGTAGGACAGTACCTCATCTATTGAGTTCCACTTATTTATTTGATTTAATTGCTTTTATTTTGAATTGTTAGTTTGATAGATATGGATTGGCACTCTAGGGTAATAGAAGTTTGAATGCTAAATCCACACATCATTTTCAGCGGTTAGTTCTGTCCCTGCATCCCCTGTATTTATTACCCCCTTAGGCTCTACAATCATAATCTTGCATTCAGATTTTGCCACAGGTTTATGCTCTACACTTTTAGGAATAACAAACATTTCACCTGAATTTAAAGTAATCTCACCATCTCTAAACTCAATCGTCAGACAACCCTCTATGACAATAAATACTTCATCAGTGTCAGGATGTTCATGCCATACAAACTCACCTTCAAGTTTGACTAACTTAAATTGATAATCGTTCATTTGCGCAATAACACGAGGCGACCATAGTTGATTAAACTTGTCGAACTTATCACTAAAATTAATAACATCTTGCTTCATTAGAGCTAACCCTTAATAAATTGAAAATTACTTGGCAGTCCGAGTTTGTTGAGACAACCAATGCATAGCGATAATAAAAACAGAAAAAAGTATATACACGGCAGTGACTAACAGCTGAAATATATAGGCGTCCGCTTTCTCTTGCGCGATGGTAAACGTGGTCAGAAATATCGATATCGTACTTCCGCCCAGTACAATAATTGACGCTGTAATCCGATACGCTGCGCACAAACTGCGTTTAAGTTTTACCGAATAGGGCAAACTAATTAAAAATACAACACAAGTTAAAACGAGTACTAATAGAGTAATTATCATTAGAAGCTTCCTTTTCCACTAATTGAAAATTTATTTAAAATTAACCTCTTGTTACATACGGTGTGACCTTTAATGATTACCTATCAATATTACCTTCACAGCTACTAGCGTCAACACTAGCAGTGATAATTTTTACTTAAAGGTGCTGGTGTTTAAATGTTTCGCCTATTTCTCAATAGTCTATTAAAATAAGGAAAATATACGTACAGATAACCTAAATCTGACACGATACCAAACACTGGGACTTTCAATGGCAATTTCACAGCAGCCTTCAATTCTTAGCTTACCGCAAACAAATCCCGGCGTTTCGACAGTGCTAGAATTTATCATTATTAAATTCCCCTTCATTGAAGCACACGTTTGGCGACAGCGCATTAAAGATGGGAAGGTGCACTTGCATGATGGCTCTTTGATCACTCCATCATCTGCGTTTAAATCACAACAACGTATTTTTTATTACCGAGAAGTAGAACGAGAGCCTGTTGTCCCCTTTAAAGAAATCATTATTTTTCAGGACAGTCATATTCTTGTCGCTTACAAGCCCCACTTCTTGCCAGTGACCCCCGGAGGCCTCTATGTAAATGAATGTTTACAAAGTCGCCTACGAATCAGTACAGGCATAACAGACCTGCAAGCGCTTCATCGTTTAGACCGAGTCACTGCAGGACTGGTGATATTTTCCATCAACCGAGAGACTCGTCACCTTTACCATGAGCTATTTAAGAGCAAAGAAATACACAAAACCTATCAAGCCATTGCACAAATTAATAACGGGCAAAGTTTGGTTGGAAAGCAATGGGAAGTCAAAAATCGATTAGAACCAGCTATGCCTCGCTTTCGTATGCAGGTGACTGATGGTCAGGTCAATAGTCATTCAATGATAAAGTGTATAGATCAGTCTACTCAACACGCTTTATTTGAACTTAGGCCCATTACGGGTAAAACACATCAGCTACGTGTTCATATGCAAACGTTAGGCTGGCCAATATTAAATGACAAATATTACCCTGTTCTGCAATCTCTCTCAGCTGATAACTACCAATTGCCATTACAATTATTGGCAAAATCTTTAGAGTTTATTGATCCAATTAGCCATCAACACAGAAAATTTACCTTTGAGGGAGATTTAAGTTTAAGCGAGTAACAATGGTGAGATTTAAATAGTATTACATACAGATTTGAGCAACAACGCCACTGGTTATTGTTGTTAAATCAATGGGGCTTAATTCTATTTCTAGCCCCCTACGACCCGCACTCACACAAATTGTTGGATGATTATTAGCCGAGACATCAATCACCGTTTTAAGTCTCTTTTTTTGACCAAGTGGACTCACTCCGCCAAGAACGTAGCCTGTTGAACGTTCAACAATTACAGGATCTGCCATCATTGTCTTCTTGGCGCCCACCACCTTAGCAATGTGCTTCATGCTTAACTTTGCTGACACTGGAATAACGGCAACCACGAGCTCTTTTGTATCGAGAGAAACCACCAATGTCTTAAAAACTTGCTCAGGTGCCACCGCCAATTTAGTCACAGCCTCATCACCGTATGAATCATTGGACGATTCTGGAATATACTCATGAATTTGGTGTGATATTTTATGCTTCTTAAGTAAATTTATGCCTGGTGTCATTTAAGTGTTCCTTATCGGCTCCTCATAGTAGATTAGACAACCTTACGCTAAATTCTGCCTCATTTTACGACCACCCACAGGTATTAAGCCATTTGTTTGGTAAAAATTTAGCGTTCTTTCAAATGCCGGTAATGGCGGAGTACATAATTCAATACAAGACCATTGATGGCATTTACCGTACGCTTGAACCTGTTCAATAAGTAAGGACCCTATGCCCGACGCTCTATACTGAGGCTCAACGAAAAATTCCTGAATTAAACCTATTTTACCCCCTGCATATAATGCATAGGTTAATGTCATTGTTACCACCGCTACAGGTTTACCGTCACACATTCCTATAATGGAGCAATAATGCCCATCACGCATTAATTCATGACAACGGGTGATGGTGTTTTTAAGATCAATATCAAAATTCGCCGTCTGTGTTAATTCACATATTTCACGAGTTAGTGCCACAACGAACGAACCAATAGTTTCTGCGTCATTAATGGTTGCTTCTCTAAAACTGATATTCATATATTACTTTTTCCTCAATAATCAGGTATCTAACAAGCCGTTTACTAGGCCAGCCAACATAATAAAGCAACACCCATTAATCCCAGCCAGCCAGGGTGTTTAGCCTTGGTTGCGTAACATACTAAGGCACCAGCTAAAAACATCGACATAGCTATCGTGTATATCACAAATAAAGGAAAGGTAGAGCTCATGGAAAAATCAAGAAGAATAATCCCCATCGCTACTCCCAAAATGCTAGCAAGATGCCAGGTTGCCCACAATATTCGGATATTTCGTTGCCGAAGTGGAGGTGCAGGTAGATTTGGCACTAAGTTTCCACGTCTCAAATTTTTAAACACAAGTATTTCACCCAAAATAGAATGGATAATACCCACTAAAATTGATAATACGCCTGCTGCCATTAATACATTATTCAAATTAACTTCCTTATACATTTTGTGACGAAGCGAACCTAAGGGTGGATAAACAACCACTGAAAACTGCTAAGTCGAAGAATCGATTATTGAGAATAAGATTTAACACCTGACTTCATGGATTACAATTTCAAAAGTACAAAAGTAGGACAGGCATCAATTTCTCATTGTAATTGAACATAGTATTATGTCCATCGAACACCATTCCTTAATGCCTATTCGATATAAATGAAGTCAAGCCACACTCATTTATGAGAACAAAACGCTGCAACAGTACATTAAATTTAAAGCTAAGTCGCATAAAGCCAGCTTAATTAATGGCTTAATAACTTTCGAAAATTCAAAATTAGGACAGGCAACAATTTATCATTGCAATTGAACCTAGTATTTATTCATCTCACACCATGCCTTAACGCTTATTCGATATAAATAAAGTCAAGCCACACTCATTTATGAGTACAAAACGCTGCAAAACAGAATTTAAATTAGGAAAGACATAAATATTTTGTTGTTTTTAAGATAATTTAATCTCTCTGACAACACTGATTATTGATTGTTTAATATCAAAACAAACCAAGTAACACTCAGTTTTGAGTGCACTAACGTTAAAATAAATGGGATTGTGCATTATATTAATGCTTAGCTACGTGAAGACAGCTAAATTAACAACTTCAAATCTCTAAAAATTTAAATATAAGAGTTTTACGTCAACCCACCCCTTTATACCAACTCATGCCGTGATTGTGTGCACAATTACGCAGCTGACTTTTACTACCTGCAAAGTTACCATATTGACGTCTAAATTCTTTGACAGTGATTAGCCAATCATCTTGATCAAGGCCAAGAATACCGATTAATTTAGGCTGATTAGAATCAATTGTTCCGGTCTTTTTGGGATCAACATACCTACTACTCCAATCAACTAATTCAAAATAGTCACGATAACTAAATGGCAGTGAATGAGCGTCGAAAGTGCCTGAAAATGGTAATAAAAACTTTGGCTGTGCAGGAGTTATATATTCCAAATTCGATTTGTTTTGTGAACGCCGATGAGCACTAAATTGCACGAAACGTTCTTTAATTGACGTGAAGTTGCTTTCTTGGATGCTCTTCGCCGCTCCAGCCCTTATAGGATTTAAATCAACATATGCCATACAACTCAGTAAAGCTTTTTCATCTAGTAATGCCTGCGACTTGAATCGTCCTTCCCAGAATTTACCAGTACAGTTATCTTCCTTGTTCGATCGACTTGATATATTTTCATTCAAACATTTCATAAACCAAGAAATATCATAAAGCCTCGCTCGCCAAATTTCACTCAAGGCTTCAACAGCTTTATAATGTACATCAGAAATTTCATCGCCGGCCAAGTAGTTATCAACGAGCATGTGACCATTGAACAGCTGATACCACCGCGCAATTACCTCGTCCATCGACCAACTGTCGGCACGCACTTTATCAACTTGTAAAACTAAATGATAGTGGTTGCTCATCACTGCGTACGCGGCAATATTGATCGAATAGACAGAGGATAATAATTTCATACGCTCAACAAGCCATCGCCTCCGATGGTCGTAATTTTTATGGCTATAGGGATCATCACCACATAAATAACTGCGGCGTACGCAACGATTAATTACGTGATAATAGGAAGTGGCTGTTAAATCAATAAGTTCATGCCGAGCACGAGTCATATAAATACCAAATATATTAATTAGATATTAATAGGCTAGCAGGAAATTGAATTAACGCTCATAAATAGAGCGTTAATCAACTATATTTTTGTGCCTGTCCTGCAAAGGAGGAAGGAGAAGGAAATAAAAAACTAAACCCTTACTACATCGGGGCGAAGGGAGTAAAATATGAATAGAACTTCACCTTTTTCTCTATCGCCTATACCATTGGTTGTTAGTGCGGATATCACATCATCAACAGCAGCCATATACTCATTGTCGCTGATATTCATGTGTTGATGTGCTGTTCGCATATCTTTACCGTCATATATCCCAGGGCCGCCACTTCCTGAGATAAAGAACTTACTAACAGTGTCTTTGAGCGTTGTCAGGTCACTCGATGCAAACCTAGCTGATATAGTTGGGTTTTGTGAATGTAAATCAACCACATCATTTGATATTTTGCGAATTCCTTGCTCGCCACCTAAGCGTTCAAAAAGTGTGTTATCCATAAGAATACTCCTATAAATTTTAGTCCTTTAAGATTAGGTTACGATAGAAATTAATGCAAAATATTAAGAAAAAATACTTTGGACTACAACAAAACTTCAAATCACTATTCCCACTGGCTAACAATAAATTACGCCTTGGAACAATTAATTAGCAACAAAATGAGTTGCACAAATTTTATTGCCTGAAGGGTCTCGCAAATAGGCCAAATACAGCTGTCTCTCGCCGGATGTACGAATGCCTGGAGGCTCTTCACAAACCGAACCACCGTTGCTAATGCCCACTTTATGCCATTCATTCACGATCTCTGGGCTCGAAGCATTAAATCCGATTGTCATGCCATTGCCATGATTAGCACTTTCGCCATCAATTGGTTTGGTTAATCCTAATACACCGGACTGGCTCAAATACATACATCGCCCCTTTTGATCTATCACACCTTCGCTTCGCCCCAGAACTTTCATTATCGAATCATAGAATTTCTTTGATTTTTCAATGTTATTTGTTCCTAACATGACATGACTAAACATAGTGCTATCCTTTATTTCGGTTACTTAGATTATGCATCATTACCAACACTATGCCGTTTCAGCGCTGCTTATAAATTGAGCCATCTCTATCAAAGGCTCACCAACAATGTGTGCTACCGTCCATTTTACCCAAGGCGTTTTAATGTTTTTATAAGACAATTTTGAAACAAACCATATTGTTCCTGCCAACATCATCGCACTAGATACCCCATAAAACATAACCATATCTTCGCTAATAAATTGATATAAATCAACGCTAAACAAAACATCAAACCCTAAAAACATATACGTCATATAAAACGGTACCGACAATAAAACTAACCGCGTAAGTTGAAGGTTGTGTGAGCAAATTCGATACATATTCTGCTGTAAAACTTTCACAGGTGCGGCAAAATCAACTTGAGAAATTAAGGTGATTTGTCCTATATTTCCAGCTAAGCCAACAATGGCAAACACATTCAAAATAGCAGCTGAAATAACTGGCGCCGACATTGCAAAGTTTGCCACTATATATTGCCATAACGCGATAATAATTAAGAAAAATACAATCCCCTCAAAAATACGGCTCCATTTCATGGAATCAAGCTTACGCATTTGCTGATTAACCTCGATCGTCGCCATCAGCGGTTTGTTAATATCTATTGAAGAATCAGTAGTGTTTTGATTATTCCATGTGTTTTTTAAGTCATCGATGTTCATATTAAGACGCCTTTTTCTGAAATTGAGTGGTTAATTTTTCTTTAATACGGCCAATTCTTGTGGCCACATTGGTTTTGCTAATACCTAAACTGCTCGCGATACTGTCATAGGATTCACTCTCTAAATATAAAATCATAATAGCTTTATTTAACTTATCTAATTGACCAATGAAATAATATAACTGCTTAATTTCTTCACTATTGTCTTCTTGAGAATGCTCGGCTATATCGAGTAATAAGTCACCATCTTGATTGGCTTTATCTTCTCGCCGACTATCTTTGCGATAATAAGAGATGGCAACATTTAGGGCGATTCGATACAACCAAGTCGAAAATTTAAATTCACTATCGTACTTATCAAATGCAAGCCACATGGTGGTTAAAATTTCTTGTGCCAAATCTTGTCGGTCATCTTGATGCTGGCAATATGAATTCACGACTTTGTAAATAATGCCAGTGTGCTGCTTCATCAATTGCGCAAAATGGGTCTCTTTATCGGTGCTCATTTAACGTCCTTTGCTAAATCGTGGGTTTCAACCCAATCTTTAACGTGATTCATCGCTAATACGTCATGACGGACGCCATTATGGCTTTGACCTTTTATTAGATGAAAATCACCGTCGCTATAAGTAGCAATCTGTGTTTCATAAGCCGCTGCATTAAACGCTTCATCATTCTCCCCAACCAGAACGAGCAGAGGTTTATCAACGGCGCCTAGCGCACTTTTATAGTCTGTTGGTGACATGCTGGCACTACTTCTAAACGTATATTGCGTAACAGGCATTTGCGCAGGCAAATTGAAAAATAATACTGGTAAGTGATTCCAATGGTGAATGCCATGTGAATTTAGCAGTGCCAAGCCGATAATCCGCCCAAGGTGTACTGCTATAAACGACTGCCCTTCCTCGTTCGATTTCCCCGCAGAGACATTTGTTGGTGAGTCTTCACCCAATTGCGGTGCAAAAAGTAAGTAGCCATCAATGTCTGGGACATTTTGTTTTAATGCATATCTTAATGAAATACCACCGCCCATTGAATGACCTGCTAAAATGATTTTCCCTGTTGGTTTATCTTTTTTAAGGCTGGCTACAACGTCTGCCACATCATCGACATATTGCCCTATGTAACTAACATCCCCCGGCGCGCCGCTTGATGCGCCATGACCACGAAGATCTAAGGAATAAACTTGTGCGTTGGCGGCTTGCCCCATCATTCCCGCAAAGCGATTATTCATATAACTGCTCGATAAAATGCCATGTAATACAACAATGGTTAGGTCACTGTCCTTTTCAAAATGCTGCGCCGTTATTAACGCGTTATCTCGCATTGTGAATGTTGCAGGGCTATTTTTAAAACGTTGTTCAAAGCCAAGATCATCGATCTGTTGTGGCGTCATTTCTTGCGCTTTTTGAGCTTTAAACTGTGGTTCGTCAGAGGTCACTAAAAATACGACTAGTACAAAATATACAACAACGAGTGACACTACTGATAGTGAAATTATTTTTAGTGTTTTTTTATTAGCAAACATTAAAACTCCGAAATTAGGTATAAATAAACTGGTTACCTAATGATTCGCAGCGCGTTGGAAAAAGTCACAAATATTTTAAGATTTATTGAAATAAGTGATTAAGGATTGGTTCAAGGCTGGATGATTCAAACTCACTAGCTACTTGGCCGTCGCTACACGGTAGCTAAACCAAAGTAACACTGTCCCAGAAGCTGACTGTAGAAGTTTTTGCAGACGAGCAGATTTTGAAAGTGATGTTGTTTTTCCTATCAGGAAAACCATTGACGAAAACCATAGCGCCGCAAACAAGGCGTGCACAGTAACTAAGATGTAAGAAGCAGCGATGGCATTCGATTCAAAGTTGATAAATTGTGGAAATGCTGCCAAGTAAAAAATAGACACCTTAGGATTCAATAAATTCGTTAATAAGCCTTCACCGAAACAAGACGCTAATGTTGTTGTACTGTGATAATGTTGATTTAACTCTGTAGCTTTATTAGCCTCAGATGGTTTAAATACTGATATTAGTGCTTTAACACCAAGATAAGCTAGATAAATGGCACCTATTATTTTTACCGTAAAAAAAACACTCGCTGATGACACTAAAATCGCAGATAGGCCGAACACCGATAAGGTGCCATGGAGATAAAAGGCGGCCACTATACCCATTACATACGCATAGCCATGTTTTTTACCAAACGAAGGAACCGTTTTTAAAATCAAAATAGCATTAGGGCCTGGCGACATAACCATTAACGAAATCACTAATAAAAATGTGAAAATTTCGTATAAATCCATTTGATAATCCTTGTTGCTCTACGAGGTTGGGAATTGCGGCATCATCACAACAAAACCTTCTGTTACTTCGTTTCTTAATGTTGATAACTCTTGGCTTTCTTCTGATTTATAAAACTTAGTGGCTTGCTCGTCATCTTTGAATTTATAGACCACCATATGACTATATGGTGAAGAGCCTTCAAGACAATTAACCCCATGGGCAATGACTAATTCGCCACCACATTTTTGAACGATAGGCATTGATAACGGACCTAAAAGTGCGATCCTTTCTTTATCGACAATATTGTAATGATAAATAACATAACAACTCATTGTATATCCTTATTTACTGATTTTATTAATTATTTGTTTATCTTTGATGATGGCTAATTGTAATAGTTCGAGGGCTGCTTGCTTTAAAACCTTTGTCTGTTTTTCCGTGCGCTGTGTCTGTAAAATGAGTTCACCGTAAATGTTTTGCCAGTGCTTTATTTCCTGCATTTTTTTCCGGCAATCGGTGCATTTTGTGCAGTGTGCATCAACAT
>Ga0105355_10002449_pt1 | contig 16695 bp, 14 predicted proteins | sample GOMGulsemesocosm_2_FD_83508 | JGI IMG/M metagenome (GOLD analysis project Ga0105355, IMG submission 83508) | Methane-oxidizing microbial communities from mesocosms in the Gulf of Mexico - GOM9C Gulf of Mexico | ecosystem: Environmental > Aquatic > Marine > Cold seeps | place: Gulf of Mexico... | reverse complement strand
TGCTCTGAAGATATAGAAATTTATGGAGACCCAGGAGATGTGGCACAAATTTTAACCAACTTAGTGATGAATTCATTGCAACATGGCCTTAATGCAATGGAAGAAGGGCGGATCATTATAGAAGTTTCTCAGCAAGCGGATATTATTTTAATCCATTATAAAGACGATGGAAGCGGAATGAATGCGAAGCATTTAGAAAAGATTTATGAGCCTTTTTTTACCACCAAACGAGGTTTAGGCAACACCGGTTTAGGTATGCACATCGTCTTTAATTTAGTGACACAATCATTAAATGGCAGTATAAATTGTACTAGTGAAATAGGTCATGGAGCGGAGTTTTCGATCAAATTTTCAGCCAATAGTAGTGGATAGCAGGTGGATTAAAAATAACATTACTATAGCTTGCGATTAGTCATAATGGATAGTTGCGCTACTCACTCATATACTAGCTTGTATCTGAAAGACTCATAATTGGTCGCTTTAAAGCTAATAAAATAGCATTTTGAGTGTGTATTACTCACTGTTGTTTCAATTGGCCTTATTAAGCCACTGAAAGCGTCAATAACTTTACGTCTGCTTAGATAACTTGATATTACCTTTAATACAGAGGAAATATGCCCACGCCATAAGTGTCAGTTGTAATGGCCCGCGTATTAGCAAATAGATAGCCCCCCATTGATGCCCTCCTAGACCAATACTATTTAATGCGGCGTAAATATTCGCAGGAAAGAATACTATAAAAACCACAATGGCTAACTTCGCTGCATTAATTTGATACTTTGGTATGAATAAAGCGATACCTATTAGCAGCTCTAACAACCCGGTCGCATAGATTATTGGTAAACGAAATGGGACCCAAGGAGGTAACATTTCTACCATTGCTTGTGCTTTTACAATATGACCTATAAAAAAGAATAGAAAGGCGATTCCCAAACCCCATGAAGCATACTTTGTAATATTCAGCTCGGTACTATTTATCTTGGAATTCGCATAGGCAATGGCTAAAGGGCATGACAATAGAAGCAGTATAATGACAGGTGTTAGCATGGGGTTCTCATTAAGACGAAACGTCTTTATTTACAGGTTAAAAGATAGGATAAATGTAATAAGCAGCGATAGTCCGCTGTCGTTGCTATTACTGATGTAATGGTTAGATAATTCATTTTTGCGGTAATAATGCTCCCCATATTTTCTCCAGAAAGAACTCTTGGTTCATAATTAATTTCTCAACTTTAGGCGTTTCTTGAGTTAGCAGTAAGCAACAATAACCATGCAGAGAAGACCACACAAAATTTGCTTGAAGATTGATGTCTTCTTTTTTTATCACAGATACCTGCTGAAACTTTGTTAACAAAGACTCAAGTTGATAAAACAACTTATAGGCGGCTTTTGATAGTTCGGCAGTTTGATTATTGGATAGCTCTGCATTGTTAAATATCAACTGGTACAACGCTGGGAAAGATAAACAAAAGTCAATGTACTTGTATGCTAACTGAAAGAGTTCGCTTTTAGGTTGTCTCTTCTGTGGGTTTATATTTAGCATTGAAGCGTTCAATAATTCATAGCTCTTTTGGGCTACAGCACATAGTAAATCATGCTTGTCTTCAAAGTGCCTATAAGGCGCCCCTCTAGAAACACCTAGGTTAGTAGCAATAGACCTCATTGTGATGGCATCAATGCCATCATCAATAAGTAACTTGGATGCCATAGCGATTATTGAGGCCTTTAAATCGTTAGCGTGGTATTTCTCTTTTTTAATAGTATTCATGGATGCATAATAACATCAATGTTGACGGTGTCAACATGCGAAAATAAAACGCTTCTAGAACAGTTACCAATATTATGTAAACCCATGACAATTTTGCTAAAAGTGACATAGTAGAGGTATGCGGAGATAGGTTATGTCCACCTGCCTACAATTGGGCTAACGACGCGTTTTGAGTGTTGGTCAGCGCAGTCAAAAGCCACAGTGAAGACTGAATTACCCAGTAACCATGAAATTAAAAATTTCATATTGAGCATAGAGGGAGATAAATATTACATGCTCAAGAGCGCTATTCAGGGGAAGGGTGTTTCAAAAAAACAATGACAGCACATGGCAAAACTATTAGCCAATTTCGCTTCGTCAAATAAAAGCTACTGTAACAAAATCAGAGCACTGATTTAGTTGCCATTATATACAGGAGGTACAATATCTTGCTGGTTACTTGCAGGCACGTTACAAGGGTTTGCAAGAGTAAAGTGAGTAATAATAAACATGTAGAAACAGTGTCAATTGACTCTTTTTCGCTGAGTGATTTGTATGGCAATCAATCGTTTGCGGTTGTTTGTCGTGGGGCGCGAAAAAGGTAAATGGGGTATGATTGAATGATTTTCCAGAATAAAAATAACCTTCGAAAGGAAATAAGCCATTCTATTGAGCAATAAACGCAAACATATAATCTATATTTTTTGCGTTTATTGCATCATATATTTACTAAACGACTTCGACTTCCTGCTCCATGAACTCTACTGTCATGCCTTTTTGTATTTTACAGCGCTTACGCAATTCTATCGCGCCGTTCACTTTCACTTGCCCTTCGCCAATGAGTACTTTAGCGCGACCGCCGCTCTCTACCCAAGTCAGTACTTTTAACAAGTTGTTCAATTCAATAAATTCGCGACCATCCAACTTAAACTTTTCCATATTCTTATCCTATTCGTCATTCTTAATCAGCGAATTGCTGTCAGCATCAATGTCGATGAATTGCAGCGTTTTAAAACATTTATCTTTAGCGCAGCAAAGTGGTTGAATTATACATGTAGAGCTTTGTATTACGTAGTCTTATAGATAAGACAATAGAGAAACAGTTGAAATAGCCAAGTAAGTTGAACTCTCCTAACTGGCTGAGCGTTAAGGGTTGGAGCTACTAATACGTAGTCGGTTGTTGATGAAAGCTTATTTATATTGAATAGAGAGAATGTTATCTTAAGTGCAAAAAATATCGTTAGTAAAACAAAGCTGATGTTGGCTATAGGTTCGACTAAGGAATACAGTCGCTAGATCATGCCTTTGCCACTTTGCCACTTTGCCACTTTGCCACTTTGCTAATCAAAGTTTTGATTTTGTTTTATTCTTTTACGAGCAAATGTTATTGGCATCTAATCGAGAATTAATGACGGTGTAAGCAGGGTGATCAATACCTTAGTCTATGCAAAAAAATAATCAATAAAATGGATCAGGTTTACTCACTTTAGCAGTAAAGTGTTGCGATGCAGTTGTATTGATTATACAGCCTACCTTATAAATTATAGACAACAATAGGCCTAACTATGTTCTGCTTCTTCTTTATAGTTTGAAAAATGACTGAGTAAAAATTCATTAAACACTTTAACTTTTAGTGGCAAGTATTCACGCGAGGGGTAAAGAAGCCAAACCGCACTACTGTAATTTGTAGCTGTTACTTGCCAGTCACTAAATAAATGTACCAGTTTCCCAGATTCTATTTCACGACTCACCAACCAGTCTGGAAGTAAAGACAACCCCATGTTAGCTAAAGTTAACTGTTTAATTGCGCTTGATTGAGTCACTAAAACTTTGGCTTGTACATTGACTTCTTGCACTTCATGATTTGCTTTAAACAGCCAGTTGGAGTTGTGTCCGACTCTTGGAAATACTAGGCAGTTATGCTCGATAATATGCTCTGGTAAAGAAGGAGTGCCCATATTAGTAAGGTAATCAGGGCTAGCTGTAATATAAAAATTCATAGCCATCAACTTTCTAGAAATGTATGTTGAGTCTTGCAACATACCCGCGCGAATGGCTACATCAATGCCTTCTTCGACTAAATTGGTGAAGTCATCACTAAGTAAAACCTCTAATGTTAGATCAGGGTAGAGCTGATTAAACTCAGGCAGTAAGGGTATTAGATAAAGCTCGCCAAAAACCCTAGGGGCAGTAACTTTTAACACTCCTTTAGGCAGAGAATCATGATCGCTAGCCAGTAGCTGAGCAAGTTCAAGCTCTTCAAGCACTGAGCTAATACGCTCAAAATAACGTAAACCCGCTTCAGTTGGCACAATTTGTCTGGTTGTACGATGAAAAAGACGAATGCCAATTTCTTTTTCTAAAGCGCGAATACTGCGTGATACTGACGACGGGGCAATGCCTCGTGTTTTGGCGATCGCAGTAAAGCTGCGTTGACGAATGACTTCAGCAAATAAATATAAACTGGCTACTTCCATTTTGTTTATGCCCAATAGCAAATCGAGTAAGTATTATTGCAAAGATAATACTAAACTTGCGAATAAACTGCACTTATAATTCTATTGATGCGAATTACGCACTTATATTTTGCTTGTCTTACTGTGTTTCCATTAAAAATAGTCAGTTAGTCTATCCCTGTTGCTCATTATGTTTGAGCGAATTTTTGATTAATGGCAAACAAAAAGCGAGAGAACATGAACACAATAACTACAGCACAGTCGTATGAAAATAAAGTAATAGAATTAGTTGAGCAGTTAGAAGAGATGATACCTAAAGAGCAGTTCGAAGTATTTAACTCGGATGCTAAACAGCTTAGCATAGCCCATGATTCACCATTAAAATTGAGCATTGGCGATAAAGCCCCTTTATTTAAGTTGCCTAATGTGAATGATGAACAGGTTGAATTAGTTAATTTATTAGAGCAAGGAGCAGTAGTACTAGTATTTTATCGCGGTGCTTGGTGTCCTTACTGTAATCTACAGTTGAGTCTTCTTCAGGCTGCCCTTTCGAAAATAACGGCCGCCGGTGCAAGCTTAGTTGCCATCTCTCCAATGAGTCCTGATAGTTCACAAGAAAGTGTTAAAAGTAATGAATTAACCTTTGAAGTGCTCAGTGATGTCGGAAATAAAGTGGCTAGACAATTTACAACAGTGTTCAAGAACTCCGATGCAGCAATTAATGCTATGGGTAAACTTGGCTATGACTTCTATAGCTTCTATGATGATAAGTCAGCAGAATTACCCGTTTCAGGGGTGTTTGTTATTGATAAAAATGGAGACATTACTCTTGCTAAATCTGAGGGGGGAGATTATCGAGAACGCGTTGAAGTGAATGAGATACTGGAGGCACTAGCATAGCTAATGACAGTATAAAAGGTTGTGGTTGTCTACACAGGCACTATGTAGTGTTGCAAGGGTATGGTAAAAGTGACACTAGAAAGAACTGCTAATTAATGGTTAGCAGTTCCTAATGGCGCTTCATCTATAACTTCGATGATATGCTGATAATGGCAGTGCAAATGTATCAGTATATCCTTACTGATGAGATTGAGTTAATTGATTTCTAAAATGACTTTTCCTGATCTCGCTTTATTTTGCAAATATTCATGTGCATCCACAACGTGTTCAAGTGGAAACGTTTTATCTATGATCACCCGAAGTTTTCCCTGATTGACTAATTCATTGAGGTTATTTAGCCATTTGTTGGAGGGTGTCATAAATACTAAATGGATTTCTGCATTTTTGGGCCATAATGCTAATAAGTTTTGTGCCGGGCAATAATCTGCCAAAGACACAATTCTGCCTCTGGCAGCGAGCACTTGCGCTGAATCTGCAATTGTATTGCCTGCAACAGTGTCGAGGACTAGATCAACATTGGTATCTGCCGCCATGGTGAGTTGCTGGTTGAAATTATCAGCTTGATAGTCCAGTGCAATATCTGCCCCAAGACTCTTCAAACACTCTAAATGATTGCTTTTAGACGTTGCTATGACTTTAGCGCCTTTGGCTTTGGCTATTTGGATGGCTATATGACCGACTCCGCCTGCACCGGCATGAATCAATACTGTTTCACCTGCTTGGAGCTTTCCTCTGTCGATCAGAGACTCCCAAGCAGCAGAGCCGACGAGAGATAAAGCGGCTGCTTGATTAAAATCCAGAGCGTCGGGGATAAGGGCAGCCAAATTTGCATCAACGATACAATACTCCGCATAAGTACCCTCGCCATTGAGAATACTTGGCACAAAATAGACATGATCACCAACAGTAAAATTAATCACATCGTCAGCGACAGCTTCAATAATGCCAGCACCATCAAACCCAAGGTTAAAAGGCAGTGGGGTGAAAGGTTTGTAATGCCCTTGCCTGATCTGAGCATCGACGGGATTCACTGAGGTAGCTTTAACTTTCACCAGTAATTGACCTGCTTTAGGAACAGGTTTTGGGGCATCAATGATTTTAGCCACATTTGCTGAGCCAAATTGATTTATCTGAACTTTTTTCATAGTGCATGCAATCCTTTTTGGTAGATGTTTGATCTCTATTATCTAAAGATCTTTTAGTTAACTTGTTACTTTAATTTACTTATTCCTGTGTTCTAGAAGAAACAAACACTAGGGATAGGCATTCTCAATTAATTGAGATATAGTTATGTACTAAACAGTACATAACTATATTATAGAGGTCAATATGAGTCATGAATTATTAGTTGGGCTAAATGTCACAGATACTGAGCAATATCGACAATACAGGGAAGCAATAAGATTTTTGTTGGAAAAGCATCAGGGTGGTTTTCGTTATGACTTTTGGGTGCAAGAAACCATAAAGTCTGAAACAACGAATGTAATAAATCGTGTATTTGTTATCTATTTCAAGAATAAAAACTGCCAGGAGCGTTTTTTTAATGATAGTAACTACCTAGAAATTAAAGAAAAGTACTATCAAGGTGCGGTAACAGCAACGACAATCTTATGTGAATTTAATACTTGATATTGGCCCTGTTAATTAGACGGTAGACTCGGGAACAACAGTGACGCAATAGCTTTTACTTTCAGAGAAATATGCGGCATTGATTTATGCCTATCAGTTGGGTACCGTATAGTACATAATTAAAACTGCAGGATCGATCCCATGGCCAGACCAAGAAATTTCGATAAGAAAGAAGTGCTAATAAAGATTTTGCATCTAGTTTGGAAAAATGGCACTACCCATTTATCCTTGGATCATATTGCCGAGCATTTAAAGCTAAGTAAAACGAGCCTCTACAGTGCATACGGAAACAAGGATGAATTGATCTCAAAATGTCTAGATTTGTACGATGAAAAGTACGAGAGTGAGATGTTGGCAAGCTTTAAAGGGGATAAAATCAGTGACTGCATGCATAACTTTTTGGCGTTCTCAAAGCAAAGGTTTCAATCTAAGGAATTACCGAAGGGTTGTTTCTTGATTAACTGCACTCTGGAGCACGAAAAGTTGAGTAGTCAACTACAAGATAAGCTGAGGCTAAGTAACTTAAAATTTAGTAAAACCCTTGAGCATGAGATAACAATAAAACACCCTAAGATGCAGACAAGTGATATAAGCGCAGCTATCGACATGATTAGCGTGATTTTGTTTGGATTAGCTAGCGCTTCGAGAATGAATTTTGCATTGGACAATTACAACTTAAAAAACCTGGATCAACTGTTTAGTCGTTATAGGTAATATTGTGGCAGTGATCCTCGATCAATCTAATCTATGGGAATATTATTTGTACTAGAGCGTTGCACTAAAATTTACAGACCAATTATCATTGATATGCGATACAACATATTCAGATAGTGGAATGCCTCAGTTACTGTGCATAGCTGTAGCAGCTATATTTTCCTCAAAATATCCAAAAGCTGTAGTAAATAGCTGAAACTTTAGGAATATAGTCAAAGCGATAGGATAAAAAATAAGAAGCTGTATGCCTGCCATGCTTTACCCGTACCGCTCATCGTAGCAACCGCCTGCTTAAATGTCGTCGCCGTTACCTGCCGCTCCAACTAAAGCACCAATATTGGCGCCAAGTAATAGCTCTTTTTTAGTATCACCATTTAAGTCATCGCGCTTTTCAGCGAGTCATTTACAAGCGGCTAAATCTTGTTCGAAGATTACGCCTTTAGGGCCGTCAAAAATGGCGGCGCAGTCTGAGGCTGTGTTGGTAAAAGATGAAATACCAGTTAGATCGTTATCCGATAGATTTAAGCCAAGACTTTTCTGCTACGTTTAGACATAAATCACAATTCATGGCACAAGCATTACAGCCATAATTGCGCAATTAATTAGCTGAGTAATGGGGAAGGGTGGGGCTATGCAAGGGCAAGCAGATACCGGCTAGATTGAGGGGTTCGTCTTTATTTCTAATTAAAATTCTAAGCAACAGAATGAAAATGAATTATCTACCTCACATTTATAGCCTATTTAAAGTACACTATTACAAAGGTTTAAAGTCACGTTCTATCATATCATTGACGATTTTTTTAACGTCTCCAGATGATTTCATCTTCTGTAGGGCTTTGGTCAATCTGGGTTTTAGTAACTCATTGGACTTGTGCAAATAGTGATAAATTTCAAACCTGTCTATTGGCGGCTCAATAGGTCGAACTCCAAGATGAATCTGAGGGTCTATTAAATACGCCCCCCCAATTCGAGACTCAACAATGAGATCTACACTACCATTGACTAACAATTTAAAAAGTGAGGACATTTGGTCTGCAAGCTGAACGTCCATTCCTTGAGTCATACTTTCTGCTTTTTTAAACCCTCTTAGATAGCCTATTTTATAGGGTTGTAAGCTTGACCAGCCATCTATGACTATATCGTTGCGCCTTGTATAGGCGATAGTTTCAAGTTCAATGAGAGCCACAGGTATACGGATTAAGTTGCGGAATGTCTTTTCGATACCCGCGATACGAAATAACTCCCCATCAGAATGCCCTGAGTTGGAATAGAGTAATGCCCGTTTTCCGGGGAGATAATGAATCTCTACTGCTATCCCTAGTTTATTGTAGGCACTTTTAAGAATCTCGGACACTGTTAAACTTAAGGGGTATTTCTTAAAGGTGGATAATATGACTTTATCTTTTTGGCATTTGGCTAAAGAGCATTTCAATTTTAATGCGTGGTTAGTTGTATCTTCGGCTACTGCATTACTTGTAGCGTTAAGCATGGCTATCAATAATAGCAGTACGCTTATGATCAATTTTTGAATCGAATTCATACCCTTTCCTTTGATCGTTCTCATGCTATTGCTGATTATTAGAAAAGTTGTACTAGGTGCTTACTTGGTTTGTGAACCCAATCAATGGGTCACCCGTAGCACAAATGTTAAATAGTTTGACTACCTAGTATTTACAGCAGCGTAACAACAACTTATAAGAGTTTTCAGTATCAATATATCTAGGCGTTTGATTGCAATGAAATCCATCAGTAACGGGTTACTCGTAGTTATATTATCGAGAGTTGTAGAAAATCTACATTGGAAAAATTCTAGATATTCATTCTAGCCAAAATAGTAAACTAAAATATTGATGCCGATATCCGTCAAAATCGCAGAGTCATTATATATTCAACTTCATTATAGCTATTTTGTTTAGAGGAGCATGAAGGAGATTACTTCGCGTCTAGAATAGTGCTCGAAGGAGGATCTATATACAGCGAACAAAACGTTAACTAATTGTTTATTAGTCTGTTTGTTGAAAAAACAGTTGATATTAGTGTGTAAAAGAAGAACTAATTTTCGCAGCTTCTATTAATTTAAACAACTTTTAATAAAGTTGAAACTTTACTTAGAATTACGAATATATTCCGCTAAATTCTACATGTTTTGCCGCTGCAACTGTGCTTATTTATTCGGTAATTTAGTTCAAAACGGGTCAACATTGCAGAGATTGTAGTGCCTATTAAAATATAAACCACAACAGAAGTGTCTCTATGTAATGACGATAATTAACAATTTGCCCTATTAACTATTTGTTTTAAACAGATAGACTGAATTGCTGCTTTTTAAATGATAATTTCTGTCTAGACAACTACCTATAAATAAAGGGGCTATAAATATGCAACTTTATAAAATAGTGTGATTTACAAAAAGAATGAATTATTAGCACATAGCTAGCCGGTAGAAATAGCAGGTGCTTTAATATTTTTGGATGGAAGCTCTAAGTGTGAATTAAAGATTTTTTGGTATCCCGGTAAGTTGGTAGGTACTTAGCTACTGTATAGACGAGACTAATGATGAATAAGGTTAAAACTAGTATATATAGGAAACTGGTTATTAAGATAATTTTGTTTAGTTCCTTAGTGACCGTCTTTTCAACGTTTTTTCAACTTTATAATGATTATAAATTCGACGTGAAGCGCATAGAAAACATACAATCCGATGTTCTATCTTCACATTCTGAATCGTTGGAATTGGCTTTGTGGTCAATGGATTTACAATCCATAGATTCACAGATTGAGGGGATTTTAAATGTAGGAAATATCAATAATATTAGGATCATTTCGACGGAGGGAGATACGTGGAATAAAGGGGATAATAAACAAGACAATATTATAGAGAATACTATAGAGCTGAAGCACCGTTACTTAGACAAAAGAGATATACCGCTAGGCAGCGTCATCATACAATCTGATCTTTTTATTGTTTACCAACATTTATTAGAAAAAGCACTGGTTATATTCATCTCGAATGGGATCAAAACTTTTCTAGTGGCTGTATTCATTGTGTTTTTAGTTAAAAGCATGATAACAACGCCTTTGAGTACCATCACCCATTATTTTAAAAAATATACTCCTCTTAAAACGAAAGACCTACAGATAGATATGGCAAATTACTCAAGAAGCGGTGATTTTGATGAAATTGATCAAGTAGTAGAGTCTATCAACGCAATGAACTTAGAAACTAACAATTCATACGGTGAAATAAACCGGCTACTAGCAGAAAAAGATAAAACCACGAAAGTTCTCGAAAAGACCGTCAGCGATAGAACCAAAGAGCTTGAGCACTTACTAGAAATCAGCTTGACTGACGGATTAACCGGTGTCGCTAACAGACGTAAATTTGACCAAGAATTAAAGAACGAATGGCGTAGAGCAATGCGAGATGGAACAAGTCTGAGCTTGATCCTGCTAGATATTGATGAATTTAAACCTTATAACGATAATTATGGGCACCCATCGGGTGATGAAGTGCTTCGTACTTTATCAGCTGCTATGAATAGCATTATACAGCGGGCAACAGATCACTTTTGTCGTTACGGTGGTGAAGAGTTTGTCTTATTAATTGCTAACACATCAGCTCCGGAAGCTCTGGTGATGGCTGAAAAATTACGGGCTTGTGTTGAGCTTCTAGCACTGCCTCACGAATACTCTAACACAAATACTGTAGTGACTATCAGTTTGGGATTAGCAACCTTTACACCCACTGACGGTCATAGTGAAGATGACTTGTTAAAAGCAGCAGATGTGGCTTTATATGCCGCTAAAGACGCTGGTCGCAATTGCGTTAAGCTCTACCATACAGAGTGATTTCGCTCCCTAAAGGTGTTAACTAAATATCCAAGTAATCATTGTTACTGGGGCTTTTCTTGTATTAAATGCCCTGAGTCAACACCGTATTAATCCTCCAATTGTCAATAAACTCGCTATCATCTCAACTTGAGTGATTGCTATCTATTGATCTTATCTTATCATCAGATTTGTACAATATATTACAAGGCATATTTATTTGCTCGATAACGAGATTTCCAAACTTGGTCAATGTAAAAGTAGCACTAGGATATTCCTAAATAGTGTACGAGGAATAGGGTGTTGATGGTGCAATACCTATGATAATAGTGCTAAATTGGCCTCATTCAGAAGTCAAAGCCAATAAATTAAATTTGCAGTATTCCCTTAGTTCAGTAAATTATAAATTTAACTAAACAGAATTATCTGTGAGCCCAAGGATAAAAGAATGACAAACAATACCAATAATCATGTCTGGTATGACGAAGACATAATTGATGTGGCGTATAAAAATGCCGACGATCCAGCCTTTGAAACGGTATATATAGATATGGGTGATGAAGGTTCTGTGATACTTAATCGAGCCGATATTATTATGATCGCTCAGAAATTTGGTATTCAAGTGGTCGATGGGTTCTCGCCGCAAATACTTTCAGAGCAGCTAGACAAGGCATATTTTATCGCCAAAGACACCGGTCTAGATACATCAGGAATCAGAAGTGCTGAAAATACAATTTCCGATATAGAGAGAATGCTAGCGAAAGGCGGGCTGTAATAAATTATGATTATCGAGATAAACGCCGCTTTAGCTCGCTATAATAGAGTCGTTACGCCGGTATGATTAGCCTGAGATACAACGATAGGTAATGATTTCAGTGTTGTGCTAAATGCTTATTTTAATTCTTGAAAATTTAAAATAATATGGTCAGGTAGCCAGCTGAAAATGTAACGATGATGTTTTTAGTAAACCTTAAATTGAACCATTAATGGACGTTTTTTCACAGGGAAATTATATGGAGTCTCCACGCTTAACTCTACTATTATTAGATGATGAACAAGATATTCTTAACGCCTTAAAGCGCCTTCTCAGGAAGAGTTTTACCTTAGTTTCTTTTAATGAAGGACAAACTGCGCTGGATTATTTACAGGACAATGCCGTTGACTTAATCATGTCCGATATGCGCATGCCTAATATGGATGGCTCGGAGTTTTTAAAAAAGTCTCGAGAACTACATCCCCAAGCTATCCGTATCTTACTCACGGGATATAGCGATATGGACTCAACTATAAAAGCGATTAATGAGGGGGGGGTGTATTGTTATATAGGAAAGCCTTGGGAAAATGATGCGTTAAAGATGACTTTAGATAAAGCTGCTGAGCATTTTATACTTAGAAAAGAGGCGAAAGTATTAAGTGAAAACCTACAGACAGCGAATAAAGAACTTGAACGTTTTAACAAGTCTCTCGAGGAAAAAGTGGCCTCGAGAACATCAGCTTTAGAGGCGAGTAAGCAAAAACTGCAGAACGCATTGATCACTCAAAAAAGCTTGCTGCATGATGTATTAGATATGATGTCGTCTACTATTGAATATAGAACAGGTGCCGATGCAGGGCACATTAAGCGTATCGCCTTGCAGTGTAAAGCAATTGCGGGGCACTTGAATTTTGATGAAGTAATATGCAGGCACATTTATCTGAGTGCCTTACTGCATGAAATCGGGAAAGTAGGATTGTCAGATGAAACATTAAAGCAAAATCAATTTGATGCGGACAGTGTTCATGAATGCTTATCTACTCACCCCGTTATAGGTGCAAAAATTGTAGGCCGGGTTAAACGTTTTACTGTGTTAACGGAGAATATTCGCTGTCAGGATGAAAATTATGATGGGACTGGCTTTCCAGATCATTTATCGGCAGATGCAATACCGATTGGTTCTCGTATTATTAGAGTTGTTAAGGATTTTGACCAGCTTATAACCGGTAAAGACAACTTACATAAAATGTCTATTAAAGATGCTAAAAGTTGGCTAACTTCCAGGGCTAATACTTGGTATGACGAAAAAATAGTTGTTGCTTTCTTTAGTATTTTGACAAACCGTCAAACCGTAATCGAGGAGATGGAGTATAGCGTTGGACTTGAAGGGCTTAAGATTGGAGATACACTTATCGAGGATCTGGTACTTAACGGCAATATAATGATTAAGGAAGGGCAGCAAATAAACGACGCCATATTAACGAAATTAAACGATTACGAGCATGATCATAATGTTAAATTGACGCTATTTGTGACTTAAAAACCTATTGGCTTTAGTGATTAACTAAGATTGTGTACGTTGTGCAATGCTTGCCACAAACAGCTTCTAAGGGAAATAGGGGCGCCAAGAGAATAACGGTATAAATTATGGATGAATATTTATTGATAGTTGATGATGAACCCGCAATAATTGCAGCATTGGTAAGGTTGTTACGTAAAGGGGATTTTACTATTCTTACAGCGAATAGTGCGTCCCAGGCTATTCATTTGTTGAGAGAAAATTTGGTATCTGTTGTTTTAAGTGACTATCGAATGCCTGAGAAAGATGGACTAGATTTACTAAGACAGGTAGCCGTTGAGTGGCCTGATACGACAAGAATATTGTTAACGGGTAATACTGAAAATTCATTTAGTTTAATAGAAGACAATGATAATTGCGTCCATTATGTGCTGGCAAAGCCCTGGTCATCTAATGAGTTAATGAGTGTGATAGAGCAGGCATTTAAATCTAATCAAGGGCTTCAAACGAAAGCCAATGAAATACGAAATGAGTCAGCAACCGAAACCGAAACCGAAACCTTTAGCCTGGCATTATTAAAAACAGTCAAGCTCATTGATATCAATGCAATTGAACAACTTATAACTGATGTGACTGATGAAGTATTTCCAGAACTCGCTCAGTTATTTGTCGATAGCTCTGCACAACGCGTATTGCGAATAGAAAGCGCAGTGCAAGCAGATAAAGGAGTAGCGGCGCAATCTGAAATTAAGCATGAATTACATACACTAGCGAGCTCTATGGCTTTATATGGCTTAGCGCGTTGTTCAAAGTACGCACGTTACTTAGAGCACGCTCCTGCAGGTGAATTATACCAGCACTTATCAATGTTTACTCAACTAGCTAGAAAAAGTCTGTTTGAGTTTAGTCATCTAGATATTTCTCATTCAAAGAGTATCCAGAGTCATTAGTCGTGTTTTTGCCAGCTACTGCGTTTTCTATAAATAGTTGCAGCGCTGATTTGCAGGTAATGTGCGGCTGTTGGGATATTACCATCACAAAGATGAATAGCTTCTTCTATCGCTTCGCGCTCAAGCAGGGCTATTGGCCTAATTAAGTTCTGCAATTGACCAGTTGCTGGCAAAGGAGCCACTTCAGAAGCTACTGAGGCAGGTGTTTTGATTATCGGGCTAATGCTTTCAGCTACTGGTTGAGAGGCCTTCGTGTGCGTAGTTGGTTGACTGTAACTGTCTAATGGGGCGGGCAACATGTCTGCAGTGACACTTTCTCCGTCATGTAATACGACAATATTACGCACTACGTTTTGTAGTTGCCGAACATTACCTGGCCATTCGTAGCTACTTAGAACTAACTCCGTTTCAGCATCTAAACGTTGGAACTTCTTCCCCTCTTCATCGGCGTACTGGTTGAGAAAGCTACGAGCAATTTCAATAACATCGTTATCACGCTCACGCAAAGGTGGTAAGTGAATAGGTAATACATGCAATCGATAAAATAGGTCTTCTCTAAAGTTACCTAATTGCACTTCAGCTTGAGGGTTTTTGTTACTGGCACAGACAATTCGAACATCTACTTTTTCAGTGCGATCGCTACCGACTTTGTTGACTGTACCTGTTTGTAAAAAACGTAATAGTTTGGTTTGTAGTGACAATTCCATCTCGCATATTTCGTCGAGGAAAAGCGTGCCACCATCAGCGGCTTTTGCAGCACCGCTGCGCTCACTTAAAGCTCCAGTAAAGGCTCCTTTGACGTGCCCAAATATTTCGCTCTCAATTAAATCTTTTGGGATAGCACCACAGTTAATTGCAATAAAGGGCGCATGGCTACGCTCGCTACGTTGATGTAATGCTTGAGCACAAATTTCCTTGCCGGTGCCACTTTCACCGGTGACAAATATAGTTGCTTTGGAACTGGCTGCGCTATCAATCACCTGATAGATTTTTTGCATGGCAATGGAAGAACCAATGAAATTACAGAACTGCTTTCTATCTATTTGTTCGCGATAAACCTCTACTATACGTTGCAAGTTCTGGGTTTCAAAACTGTTCTTCAGCGTAATTGATAACCGCTCTTTGTTAAACGGTTTTACTAGATAATCTTTAGCACCTAATTGCATTGCCTCTATCGCTGTACTCATTGAACAGTCGCCAGTAATCACTATGACTGCAATGGGAAGTTGATCCTTATTAACCTTTTTAAGCACTTCAATCCCATTGATATCAGGTAGTGTTAGATCAAGCAGGATGCCATCAAATTGCTGGGTACTCAGTGCTTGAAGTGCAGCCTCACCATTGTCGACATGATGGATGTTGTAAGGCAGTTGTTTAAGATAGCTACAATAAACTTTAGCCATAAGTAGATCGTCTTCAATCAGCAACAATTGAGTGACATCTGAGTCAGACATAATTCATCCTTGGACTATATTTAATAGATTTACTCAAGCTTAGGCTAGTGGGCTGGTAACTTCAAGCCCTATAAGCTACTGTTGATTAGAGGCTTTTTCAGGAGTTATTTATGCAAGAAACGTTAGCACAGTGGAGTTTTACACCGGATTTAGCTACCGCTCGAAGCCTTCGCCAAGCGCTGGCTAAAGTCTTAGTTGATGAAAAAGTACCTTGTAGTGATGATTTCCTGCTTGCTTGCGCTGAGTTGATTGTTAACTTGCATCGATATCCAAAACCTAAGCCAGAAAATGCTGAATTGCGATTCACTAGACAAGATTACCATTGGCAATTGGAATTACTTGATGATGGACCAAGTTTTAATAATTTTAGTCAACAGCTCGCCTGCAATGCGCCATTAATAGCCGCTGAAGGTGGGATGGGGCTGAAGTTGCTCGCGGCAAATTTTGATGAGTTTTTTTACATTCCAGCTTGCTACCGTCAAGATGCCAGAAATTTGATGTTATTGCGTAAGCGAATTGACGAAATAGAGCTGCCACCCAAAACAATATTGTTAGTAGATGATGATGAGGTGTTTCGCAAAGTAGTTAGCGTTTATTTGAAGGCCCACTATAGAGTGATTGAGGCAGCTGATGTAGCAACAGCGTTTGAGTTAATGTTGGTACACAAACCTAATTTGGTGATTTGTGATTTGAGCATTCCTGGTGCTAATGGTACGGTTTTGTACGAAATGATACGTCCTATCC
>Ga0105355_10002446_pt1 | contig 16705 bp, 17 predicted proteins | sample GOMGulsemesocosm_2_FD_83508 | JGI IMG/M metagenome (GOLD analysis project Ga0105355, IMG submission 83508) | Methane-oxidizing microbial communities from mesocosms in the Gulf of Mexico - GOM9C Gulf of Mexico | ecosystem: Environmental > Aquatic > Marine > Cold seeps | place: Gulf of Mexico... | reverse complement strand
TGCCGTTAACCTTATATATGCTGCAACAGGATAAAATCAAACCTTTGCAATTACGCAGTATTATCAGCCGCGAAGTATTATTTTTAGTCCTTAATGGCCTATTTGTGGTGGCAACATTATCGATATTGCTTGGCACGTTTTATCCGATGATCTTTCAAGTATTTAATTTAGCCAGTATTTCCGTTGGGGCGCCATTTTTTAACACGATATTTGTACCCTTGGCATTGTTGTGTTTTGTATTGATGAGTGTAGCGCCCTTTATACAGTGGCAGAAAACTAACTTTAATGGCGTAAACATCAAGTTGATATTAGTTTGGGTTTTTTCTGTTGTGCTCGGTTCTGTCGCCAGTTACTTGTTTAATGAAACCTTGTCTGTGTATGTTTTATTGGTATTGATATTGTGTGCAGGTATCGTTATGTCGACTTTGTTTGCGGGTGTGAGTATACGTCATTTAGGTATGACCATTGCGCATCTCGGCGTTGCGATTACTGCCGTTGGCATACTAATCGTGAGTTACGACTCGACAGAAGTCAGTGCAAAAATGAGCCCTGGTAGTTCGGTTGAATTAGGTGATTTAACCATTAATTATATCGACACTGAGTGGTTAGTTGCTGCCAACTATACTGCAGAGCAGGCACTATTAGAGATCGTTGATAATGAGGGTAATATTGTGCAATTGAAACCTCAACGACGACATTATCCAGTACGTGTTATGAATATGAGTGAACCCGCTATTCATTCTAGTTGGTTACGAGATATCTATATTACGATGGGTGAAAAAATTGACCGAGACTCTTACGCTATTCGAATTCAAAATAGGGCGTTTATTAACTGGTTATGGGCGGGCAGTATCATGATGATGCTTGGTGGTCTTTTAGCGATAGGGCAGCGTTATGCGAAATAAGAAGTTGAGCCTTAAATTTAAATTGATGCTACCGAGTCTATTGGGGTTCGCATTTGTCGTGTCGATGATGTATGTATTAACATCTCAAGAAGGACAGATAACACCGTCAGCGTTGGTGGGGGAATCAATTCCAGCCTTTACTGCAAGTGGTTTAAATACCGGTCTGATAGATAGTAGCGTGTTCCAAACTGATAATGACCTATCGCAAGTTGACAAGCGCTTCACCTTGTTAAATGTATGGGCTTCTTGGTGCGCCGTGTGTCAAAGCGAACATGATTTTTTGATGAAGCTAGCAGTGAAAGACAATATGCGTATTGTCGGGTTAAATTATCGTGATGATAAGGATGATGCGCGTAAGGTATTAAGTGTGCTGGGTAATCCTTATGTTGCGAATATCTTTGATCCCGATGGTAAGCTTGCTTTGGATATGGGGGTTATTTCTACACCAGAGACCTACCTGTTAGATAGCCAAGGTATTGTGCTGTTTCGTTATTCTGGGGCTATGGATGAAAAGGTGTGGCAGCATTACTTCAAGCCATTTATACAACTCTTGTTAAATAATTAACCATCATAAGGAGACTGTAAATGAAGTTGTCATCGTTGTATTTCTGTTTTATCACCTTGTTTTTTGCTCTGCCTTTAGCTGCTCAGAAGCAGGCGAGTGATAATACGCAATCTCGTGTTGAATCAACGCAGTTGGTCGATGTATTTGAGTTTAATTCTGTTAATACACAAAAGCGGGCGATTAATTTGGCACGTCAACTACGTTGCCCTCAATGCCAAAACCAAAACCTGATGGAATCTAACTCACCCATTGCCAAGGACTTACGGTTAGAGGTGTATTTGATGGTCAATAAAGGGCAGTCTGATACCCAAGTGATTGATTTTATGACAAGTCGTTTTGGCGATATGGTGTTGTATAAGCCTAAGTTTGAACCAAGAACGTATGTACTGTGGCTTGGGCCAGTGTTCCTGATTATGCTGTTTGGTTGGCTAGGGTTCCGTAAAGTGAAGGCATCTATTATAATTTAAGTCATTTTTAAATCTTCTAATCATGTGCTTAATAATACAAAGCGATTGAATGTATGATCATTTCGATTACGCATGTTTAACTGGCAACCAAATTATAATGCTAATACGGATTCATAGTCCTTACTTTATCACTGCATGCTTTACGGTTGGTGATATCAATAATTTTTTATAATGCAGTTGGGTGAGAATTGTTGGCAGCGAACTGCTTGTTGGTACAAAAACCTTGTGTAAATGCGGCCGAATCAACGGCCGCATTTATTCTTTGTACTCGATACTAAATTGGCACTTCTAAGATACTTTCTTAGCTGTCTTTTCTAATACTAAGATAAGCATAATAGCAGCAAACATGGCAACGATAGCATAGGCTAATAATGCAGGTTGGCCTGTCACTTGTTCAAAGCTAAATGGTGACAAGTTACGTTCTAGTAATGGCACTTCAAGGCCACTTGAATTAGTACGCCATGTTAATGTTTCCTTCCATGGCCATACTTTACCAAGCGTACCAATCATGAGTCCGGTTAAAAACGTCAATGCGATATCGCGGTAGTGTTTTAGTACCCATGTCAGCACGTGCGAGAATGTCAGAATACCGATGGCACAACCTGCGGCAAACGTACCTAGGGTGACAATATCGATAGACTTAGCAGCGGCAAGGATCGGTGCATACATACCTAACATTAACAGGATAAAACTACATGAAATACCCGGTAAGATCATTGCACAGATCGCAATTGACCCAGCAAGTAAGATATTGATCGAGGTCGGTTCAAGATTAAGCGGTTGCAGTACGGTAATGCTATAAGCAAAAGCAATACCGGCGATGACAGCAACAAAGCGGCTGACTTTCCAGAATTCGACCTGCTTAAACATGTGGTTTACCGAGATGATAATTAAACCGAAGAAGAAAGACCACAGTGGAATAGGGTGTGTGTTGAGCATCCAAGTGATAACACGCGCTAGCGTAAAGATACTCGTCAGGATACCCGCCAGTAACACGATTAAGAATGTGCCGTTCACATAATCAAATGCTGCTTTTAGGCCATCCTTTCTGATCATGCCGATTAGGCTTGGCGTAATGCGACTAATACTGCCTAACAGAGTATCGTAAATTCCGGTAATGAAGGCAATTGTACCGCCTGACACACCAGGTACAACGTCTGCTGCGCCCATTGCCATGCCTTTTAGAAAGATAGAAACTTTACTCATGATTCTCCGTCTGCTTTATTGATTTAAAGGTAAATTTGGTAGCATTATAAACGGTTTGAGTGAAAAAAATGTCATAACCGTAAATACTTTTAATTTTGTTTAAATAGTATCAGTAATTTTGAGTTGTTATCACAACTAATTATGCTTGTCTTGTCAGAGGCGTGATAAACGTAATGATTTTCATTGTTATTTTAGCTTTTGTTGTTGAGTTATCGTTATTATGTCGTGGTTTATCCTAAAGCGTGATTTCAACTAAATATTTAATATTATTGTATTTTAAATGTCATAATCTTCACTTAATCTCAGATCCGCTATAACAACAATCAAAGGATTTGATGTGAATATACTAAAAAATGTAATAACAACAACTTGCCTCACTTGTATTATGAGTGCATCTGCACTCGCGGACAGTGATATCTACCTTACTAATAACTCCAATCAGGCCATGTCTATTCAAGTTAACCACACCGGTTCAGACTTACTTGAAGAAGGTACTGAATGGCAACAACATGTGCAGACACTTAAACCTTGGGAAACCAAAATGGTATTAAGCTTTAACCGTTGGGAAGGGGTTAAATCGGGTGATACTTATCAATTCGAAACACTGGTGACCAATGAAAATGGTGAATCGTTGTCGTTGCGACAACAAGTGAAAGGATATTGGTATAAATCAACACTCGATCATGGCGCAAGTGCCAATGATGTAGCGTTGAATTGGGCGGATGATCGCGATACTTATCGTTATGATTCAAAATACAACAGTAACAGCAGCAGTACTGAAATCGCGTTTAAAGCGAGTGCGACGGGTCGTTATGATGATATTTATTACAGTATCACCCCGCAAAAAATTGATGAGCAGCCTGTAGCTGATGCAAATACACTCAAAGTCATGTCATATAACGTCTGGGCTTTACCTGTGATTGCAAAGCACATCGGTGACCGTTTTCAGGAAATACCGAAACATTTAAAAGGTTATGATGTACTCATGCTACAGGAAGTATTTGCTTCTGGTCGTGATGCATTTTTGCGTGATCTTGCTAAAGAATATCCGTACCAAACTAAGATGTTAGATTACCCTGGAATGAATGTTTACGATGGTGGCGTGACGATTGTAAGTCGCTATCCAATTGTGAATGAAGGGCAATATGTTTATCCAGATTGTTCTGGTACAGATTGCTTTGCAGACAAAGGCGTTAATTATGCGGAAGTAATCAAAAATGGTAAGGCGTACCATGTATTTGCGACACATACAGCGTCGTTTGATACAGATACCGCTCGTGATTATCGCCAGCGTCAATTCCGTCAGATTCGTGAGTTTGCTCATACTCAGAATATCCCTGCCACTGACACTGTTGTCTACGGTGGTGATTTTAACGTGAACAAGCTTAAATTCCCAACCGACTATCAACAGATGTTTGCCAACTTGAGCGCGGATGAACCGCAATATGCGGGTTACACAGAATCTACCTTCGACCCGCGTATTAATGCGTATGCAGGAAGTGCTTTATCGGGTGGCGAAAATATCGAATACCTTGATTACATTGTTGTTAGTAATGAATTCACCGTGCGTAACGACAATATAAACACTGTCAAAGTACCGCGTACAACGGTTGCTAGTTTATGGAAGCATTGGAATTTGTCCGATCATTTCCCTGTTAAAGCTGTCATTCGTTAATGCGATTGCTACTACTATTGATAGGCGCTGCTTTTATGGGCAGCGTTTATTTCTTCATCATCAGTGAAAATGAACTGAACTCAGGTAAGCAAGAAAAAGCGGTACCAGCATTATCTGAAATCCTTCATTCGACAATACAGCCGACAGAGATGGCATCGAATAAAACGAAAGAACAAATACCAGCTAATGAAGATATGCCCGAGCAAGAATCCTTATTACAAGGCGCACAAGGTCAAACGTTAATAACGGCGATAACGTCATTTTGGCAGCAATGCAGCAGACATAATAATTGTGATGAATTGTTAGCCCAGCAGCAGTTACTACTTGATGATGACCGTTATCAGCTGTTAGTTAACTTCCCTGTGAATCAGCAGGAAGAGCAAAGTTTAATGGGGGAATCGTTAATCAGTCAGGATGCTAGCTTAGCGGATAAAATAGCTAACGTTAAAGCGATTCGTGAGCAAGTATGGGGTGATGATGCTGCACTGTTATTTCAGCAGCAAGACGCCTATTATGATTACCGTTTATCGTTATCAGATCCTGGTAATAGCGTTAACCAAACGCAGAATGCGGATGACTTTATTCAAGAATATAATCAAATGTTGGCAGAGCGGGGCGATGACTTAGATAGCTTTGCGTTAAGTTCTGATACTGCGAAGTATGAAGAGGCGTTGAAATCAATCCCTTCATCTATGCCTGAAGCTGAAACCGCTAGAATTAAGGCTGAATTGGCTTCGCAATATCTCACGACCAATGAATTACAATCCATTACTAACCGAGAACAGCAAGTGGATGCGCAAGAGCAGGAAATAACGGATTACCAGCAGGGATTAAATGCACTTGAGGTAACACTTGCTAATGAACGTGCGACGACAATGAAAACGATGAGTAACGAGGACTGGCTGGCTTATAAAGCCGACCGTTTGTATCAATATCGTGTTGATTTTTTTAGTGCTTAACTCTTCGTTCTTAGGTAACTCGGATGGAGAATATAAGTGATAGGTTTAGCTGGATATTCGTAATAAAAAGGGCCTATATTTCTATAGGCCCTTTTTTGGCGATGACTTAATTATCACGCCAATTTAGTCAGGGGATACCCCTTGACTAAGTTATCGGTTTTTCGTCGATATCGTTTATTTATAAAACGATTCAACAGTTCCTTTCATTGTCATCATAAGCGGTTGACCACGACGGTCTAGTGCTTTGTGAGACGGAACTTTTACCCAACCTTCACTGATGCAATATTCCTCAACATCGAAACGCTCTTTGCCGTTAAGCATAATACCAATGTCATGTTGGAAAACTTCTTCTACATGATGTGGGCTGCGAGGATTACCTGAAAGGCGATCTGGTAATGCTGGTTTCGATTTAGTGTCGTTCATATTAGTGACCTGTAGTAAACAAAAAGTGCGCTATTGTAGACAATATAAGCCTAACGCTCAAGGGCTGTCGTCATAAATGTTAGCCCTTCGTTTCTTAAACACTCAAATGTTTCTAAAAATACCACGGGTTATGGCTCATTCTTAACCAGTTTGTATTAAAAACCTTAATGAAAAAGTCATTTTTCCTTAATGTTACTAGCGCAGACTAAATTAACATCTGGGCTATACCAGATGTTAATTTGTGAAGTCAACAAGGAGATGACCATGCAGAAAACGATGATGATTGCGTTATTAACTGTGGGGGTAGGGATGCAAGTACCCTCTGTTTTGGCGGCCAATAAAGCGGTGTTATTGGGTATTGATGGGGTGCAATGGGAAAAAGTACAAGCTTTAGATACCCCAAACTTTGACCGCTTAAATATCAACAAAGCGTATACGGGTGGAATGAAAGGTTATTACAATGAGCAGTTAACATCAAGTGGACCGGGCTGGGCGACAATTTTAACGGGTGTTTGGGTTAATAAACATAATGTTGATACTAACAGTGCCGGTTTGGCTAATGCAGATTTCCCCAGTATTTTTAAACGCATAAATAATGCAAACCCGGTATTAACTCAAGCGTCATTAGTGCATTGGTCTCCGATTAATACACAGTTTTTCACTGATGATATTGCTAATGTCGAGCGTGTCGAAAGTGGTATCAGTGATGCAGATGTAACGTCTGCGACAATGAGTGAAATAAATAAAGGAACTGATTTTGTATTTGCACACTTAGATGATCCTGACCATCATGGGCACAGTACGTGTTTTGGTAGTGCTTATAACAAGAGTATTATTACTGCTGATCAGCTATTGGGTGAAATCCTAGACGCAATTGAAGTGGCTGAGAAACAGAGTGGTGACGATTGGTTGCTGATGGTCACGACAGATCATGGCCGTGACAGTTTAGGTTGTGGCCATGGCGCGCAACAACTGAATCAAAAAACTATCTTTATCGGCAGTAATGAACCAGTCAATGCGGAGTTGACCGAGAAATCTGTTGGTGCAAATGACGATTTTTCAGGGCTTTATGGTTACGCGGCACAAACGTCTATTGTTCCGACCCTATTAACTCACTTGGGAATTAAGGTAGAGCAAGAATGGAAACTGGATGGTCCATCGCTTATTGGTGAGCTAGGCGTTCGCAAATTAGTGGCAAGTACCGATGGTTATTTACAGTGGATAAATGAGGGTGACGATGACATTCGCATTTATCGTAATGATATTTTGGTTGATGTATTGTCTGCGCAAAATAATGCTTGGCAAGACAATGCGAATACTCGTTTGGGTACAGTCGATTATGTGCTTGCGAGTAATGCGAATCCAGTCGCTTTTAGACATAATGTGATGGATGTTAATGCTGGACTAAGTTGGAGCTTATCGCGAGGCTATTTCTTCCGCAGTGATACGCAGTATGTGCGTTATAACAAAGTCTTGGATAAAGCAGAAGACGGTTACCCACGTGCTGTGAATGAGGGGAATTGGCCAGGTCTTGGTGCTTATCGTGAAAACCTTGTCGCCAGTTTCCACAAAGACAGTGACACGGCTTACTTTTTTACTAACGATGGACAGTATTTATCTTACGACCTGAATACTGACTCTGTGAGAGAAGGCTACCCGAAAGCGGTTGATGCGAAAACATGGTCTGGGGTTGAAGCATATGCAGACAACATCGTTGCGACATTACGTTGGACAGGTAATAAGGTTTATTTCTTCCTCGATAATGGAAATTATTTACGTTATGACTTAGCTAACGATAGCGTTGACAGTGGTTATCCAAAACCGATAAATGATTCAACTTGGCCTGGTCTGGGTGCTTATGCACAACAGATTACAGCTGCAATTTATTGGGATGATACACGCGCGTATTTCTTTCTGGATGGTCAACGTTATATTCGCTACAGTATAACGAGTGATCGAGTTGATAGTGGTTACCCTAAACCGACCAATGATAGTACATGGCCAGGTCTGCTAGGGATGTAATACAAGCTAACTGAACAACCAAAGCGAGATGCTGCTTTGGTTGTTTGCTTTTATATTAGCTAAGCTAAGCCGTTATTGGACAAAACCTTGATAGAGTCATTATTCTAGCCGATAGTAATACACATTAGATTTTGTAGGGGTAGTGAAGGAATCTAGCTGACACCCTCACTCAATTGCGCATAACATGCGTTATGCGCAATGATTTAGCCTTCTGAGTCGAGGCCAAATTAGCGATACCACTTCACTTTGATAACGTACGTAGCACCACCTTTGCAGCCGTAGAGGGTAACAAGGGCTGGCAATACTTACTAAAAGGCGTTACAGCCGCAGACTAACACAGAGCTTAAAAGGACACTAAGCAATGAAAACCTATAGCTATGAGTACGGCGGCGGATTTGTAACAGCATTCGCAACCAAGCAGCAATATATTAACTCACTAGGGACACCGAAAGATCGTTTCAACAAGTTACGGGCTGGTGAAGATCAAAGGCACTGGCTTTATATTGGCAGCGACTTAAGGCAGTTTCTAATAGAAATATTCTTAATTATGAAAACAGCGGAGCCGTGGGAAGCTATACAGGCCATCATAGAGGATAAGCAGCTAAACCTTGAAAAGTACGATGGGGAGCAACACGGAGTGATTAAGGCGCGGCTAGATAGTGTTTATAGCTTAATGGATGGTAAGTCTATAGCGTCTAAATGCCTATGGGAGGTTAGGGGAGGGATACATAGAGATTATCATGATCTTTGCTTTAATCGGGTTATGCTACCGCATAGGTTTACCCACGTAAGAGACGACCTATATTTAGTCGTAAACAAGCAAGGGAAGCCATTAGGTTACTTAGGGGAACCGTTAAGCTATTCGGGGCTAAGGTTGCATCGCATAGAAGGCGTGGTCAAGCCTTGCGTAGCTACAGGGGCTAGGGATGAGGTAGCAGTTGCTAAAAGTATTCTAAAGCGTATGGATATAACCGACGAAGTATACTAATCGGTACTGTATCGACGTGTAAGAGCCGTTAAGTGTCGTGGTTCATTGAAATTGGCCTCCTGATTGGAGGCTTTTTAGATCTTGGGATAAAATCGTCGATATGCGCCCTATTGACATAAAGGTTATAGTTCACATTGCATAAAGTATGATGAAATTAAGATTGATGCCTGCGCATCATGTTCATCACCATGAGACAAGCCAAATTCACCACTTAACACTCTGATACTAAATATAATTCAGAGTCAAGAATGTAATAAGTGGTGTTGCGGTGGTTCGACCATATCTTACAAATCGTATACATGCTATATTTACGCAATACTTTCATAAGGTTAAGATTAAGCATGATATCCATCGTACCGACGTCTCTCAATGCTCTTTTGTCAGGAATTAAATTCTGGAAAGACGCTAATAAAGATTCATTAGAACAACTACAAAACAAAAAAGTCGCTATCGATAATGTATACAAAGCAACTCTAATGACCAAAGCTTACCTCTATGACATACAAGTTCTAAATAACGACGTCGATCGTGATAAAGAGCGTGAGTTATCCAGAGTTTGGTGGGATGCAGCTTGGGCTATCGACCAGTACGATCAAAATCTTTATTACTCAGCAAGAATGAAAGCCCTAAGTTACGCGGATCATCGAGAATGGGCAAAAGCTGCAGAACAGAATATAACAGTTGGGCTCGAGGATATACTAGCGCAGTGTGACTGGCTAAGAGAAAACGTGTAGACAACATAACGCCCTTGTTAATTAGGCAGCCTCCCTATCGAATCAATTAGATGGATGCCATCGGTTTTAAAACACATAACTTTTAACTTCGTGATTAGCTTTCCCAATCACTAGCACAACGCCAAAAATTATCTATACCTCGTTGAGCATACTCAAAAACAGCAACCAACGAGTTTTTCTCGAAATAAAAAGCCACTTCAGCACGAAGTCCAAAGCTATCGTTACTGTATGTGATTGATGTTCCTGTATTTGATAAATCAGGGTAATGACGCTTAATTACTTCTTTTAGTTCATCTGCGATCTGCGGGGTTGGCTGATAACTTTTACCCATACTCACCTTCTTATTAATGTTTATGTAAAAAAATTGAAAATATTTGCCTAGCATATAATTTGATTAAGATATTTAGACATCAAAATACTGACAAAACCAATGATAAGAAATACATCTCTAAAGCGAGAAAGCCACACAGAGCTATCTTGATGTTTTTTTTAGAGATTTTTTATTTTCATCGATGATCTCTTTGATTATCTTAATCTCTAAAGTGGCCTTATTTGGGTCAATTAGATCTCCAGTATTTGCATTGTACTTTAAGTCATTTGTTGCAATCGCTTCAGTTAAAGCACCACGAGTTTCTCCAAGATGAAGATTATTAAAGTTTAATGACTTAATTGTTAGATCACACTTCAATCTCATGTAGCCAAACGCGATCGACATAAAAAGTGCGGTTAAAGCAGTCAACTCAATGGTGCTTTCGTTTAAGCCAAATTTAGTTGGGGTAAAATCTTTACCCAAATATGCAAAAAGAGCTATTGATGTACCCAATACAAAATAATCAAATTTTTGCATTGATACAGATAATTCTTTAAACACCTCAATACTTCTATCAGTCAAAGCTAACCTCTTTCGGCCTAATCGCTTGTTTATGGGACAACGAGTCGTCCTTTAAATTATTTATTTAGTCTTGTAAGTTATATACAAAACTAGCTATATAGCTGAGTATATTGATATTAATTTTCTGCTACAAGATAAACCTGACTACCCTTTGACAAACCGTGACGGCTTTTATCAAAATACTAATAACACTGTATAAAATCATCAATCGCACCGTTTTCATTAAGCACAAATATGGTCAGTAAAATTAAAGTTGCTAAGATTTAAACATAAACAAATGTATGGCGAACTGTTATGAATGAAAATGTTAGTGAGTTAAAGCTCTAACAAAAAAAGGGGCAGAATTGAGGTAGCGTTAATATAATTGTTTAAAAATATTTTCTGTACAGTCTTTACGAAAAACCCATAGTCGAATATGTTAAGCTTACCTGGGAAGGCTTTCCATTCAGTGAAAATGAGCGATTAAAATATAGATGAAAATAGAAACATGATGATAAATAATAAGCCCGCTAGGATAACACTCGCACATATCAATGATACGCACTCCTACTTTGAACCTCAGTCACTGCAATTACAGCTTAACATTGAGGGCAAAAGTATATCGCCTTATGTGAGTAATGGCGGGTTTTCCCGTATAGCGACCAGAGCTAAACAACTTAAAGCGACAGCCCTGGAACATAATCGAGATTTTATATTTGTTCATGCTGGAGATTGCTTTCAGGGGACGCTCTATTTCTCGCTATTTAAAGGTAAGGCCAACTCAGACATGCTCAATGCATTGGGTATTGATGTGATGACAATTGGTAACCATGAATTAGATATGGGCAATGAACCTGTGGCTGCATTTTTAGATCGTATTCAGTTCCCACTGTTAGCGGGTAACTGGGACCTTTCTAACGAAATAAAAACCAAGTCTCATCATTTAAACGGTCGTTCAAACTTATTCTCTTATCAACCTGATGATCAAACCGCACGCTGGATGACTCGTGTTGTAGATGGCGAACCCGTTGCGATATTCGGGGTATCATTGGATAAGATGGCCGATATAGCGAATGTAGATCCGGACACGCCATTCATTAACGCCTTTGAAACAGCCAAAAATACTGTTCGAGCTATCCGAAAATCAGGTATTAATAAGATAATATTAGTGAGCCATCTTGGTTTTGATAGTGATTGTGAATTAGCTAAAGAAGTGGATGGTATCAGTTTGATTGTTGGCGGTCATAGCCACACGCTTCTCGGCGATTTCAGTGGCTTAGGACTGAAAAAGGAATCTGAATACGGACATCAGGTTAATGGTACTTATATTGTTCAAGCAGGATTTCACTCACAGGCAATTGGTCACTGTGACATTGATTTCGCAGCCGATGGTTCGGTTAGCTCGTTCAAGGGCATAAATGAGCTGCTGGTTGGTCGCCGACTTTGTACTGACGCAAGCTTGTTAACAGCCCATAATGATGAAACCCATACAAAGGCGAGCACCTACCTCACTCAACATGAAAATGTGGTTGTATGTAAAAAAGATCCGATACTGCAAAGCTTGCTACAAGATAAATATATCCCGAGAGTACGTAAACTACAAAATACCGTGATTGCTAAGTTAGCAGAGGATATGCGACATATCCGCGTTCCCGATATAAAGGGGGGCAGTGAGATTGCACCGCTAGTAGCGAAGTCTTTTGCCCATATGATGAATAAAGATGGTCATCGAGTCGACTTTGCAATTCATAATGCTGGCGGTGTGAGAACGTCTTTACACCGGGGTGATATTTCAATTGGTGATATTGCAGGTAAGTTACTTCCCTTTGCCGTTCCCATTGGTGTTTATCGTATCAAAGGAAAATATATCGCACAGGCACTAGAGGGTGCAATCAACAACGCCACCAACAATGGGGTGCTTGGCTCTGGAACGGGAAGCTACCCTTATGCCTATAACCTGAATTTTAGCTATTACCCCGAACGTCCCCTTGGTAAGCGAATTGCTAAACTTACTATTTATACGGAAGAAGATGGTTGGAACGATATTGATCATGAAGTGATTTATCATGGAACCTCTTCCGCTTATACCATGAAAGGTAAAGAAGGTTATGACGCATTAACCATGATGGAAGCTGATGGGATTGTTACCCAACATTCGATGGCAGATTGTTTCATTGATTTTATCCAAACAGATTATAAATCGTCTTCACGTGAGCAGTTGTGGTCTGGCGAGCCGATGTGAATATATTACTGATGATATAGATGCGCTTAGTAAAAGAGCGTAACACGTTACTGGGCATTTTCGTGTTACGACTTGTCTTAAATTAGTCATTACCAGTATTGGACTTACAAACCGTACAACGATAATCACCGAACTTATATGTAGATGTGTGAGATTGAAGAATTACAGTCGCTAATAACTCTTTAGTACGGCTTTCTAATGAGTTCTTTTTCGCAACCAACGCGTCAATCTCTTCTTTAGTTAGACGTTCATGCTCAGTTTCCTGATTGCAGTTGTCACACCTTAATAGTTTCTTATCTGTCATATCTCGCTCCTTTATCTGTAGCTAGTAGAAAAATAATAACTCGGCCTATGAACATCGTCAAATAGAAAAGGTGCAAGATGGTATAGAGCATCCTGCTTAAAAAGAAAAAGGGCAATTACTGCGAGGGAACATTGTTTTCTAGCCAGGTTAAAGGGTGCTGCCATAAATGACTTGCCTTGCGACTAAAAAACTTCATGTGACCGATTTCAGTTAAATTACATGCTTCAGGGGATAAGGTCATTGTTTCTGCGTTTATATTTTCAAAAACAGTCAACATATCAGCTACATTGGCATCAATGGCTATGTCATCATCTGTCGCATTTACCCATAGGGAAGGTGTCGAAAGAGCATTGTATTGGTGATTGTGTATCGATTTTCCAAAGGCTGTTTTCACATAACCTTGTCCATTACACCAATGACGCCATTGTTGAGCTACGGCTTTAGGCAAGGGTTCTCCCATGCCAAGCAACTGAGACTTAGTATGGCCAAAAAGCAGGTTACTCACCGGGATGAATAGATTCATAAAGAAATGTGCTTTTAAAAAATAAGGCATTTTCATATTTTTTAAGCGGCCAGAAGAGCTGGCAAAAGTGAAGATAGAACTGAGATCTTTCGCATTATGCATTAAGCCGACCAGTTGCCCACCGGCGCTGTGGCCAACTAGGTGATAAGCGCTGTCTGGATAGGTTGTTTTGAGGAATTCCAGGACTGCGGGCATATCTTGCTCGCCCCAACACTGTAATGATGCGGTACTCGCACTGACTTTGCCCGATAATGACTTGCCAATACCTCGATTATCAAAGGTGATCACAGCATATCCATGCTCGGCTAAAAAACTGGCGAAGCCTTTATAAAACTGTTGTGTTATTCCGGTCGCAGGGCCGATTAATACTGCCGATTTTACCTTGCTGGTGGGTTTAAAAAGAGTGGCCGCAAGTGGGCAGCCATCTTGGCAGTAAACGTCTACTTCATCGGTTAAAAAACTATCCATTTCAAGTCCATTTGTCAATGTTACATTTTAACAACATTGTACGTAAGGTCATACCAGTTGCAACTCTTTATCCGACAAAATAAGACTATTTGATATTTCAGTTATAATCTACCGTTAAGGAGGATCCCATATACTTGATAATGATCACCATCAATTGCAACCGTAATTTTGAGATCGCCAATCACACCAAAGTCACTTTTTTCTGACAGTTTCACTGTGTAATTAAGGACGTAATATGTTGCACTGCCTTGTTGACCGGCGAATTCGGAAAAACTAAATGTTCCACTTTGTAGACCGTGAAAAAGGGTAGTCAGTTTTGTAAACTCCTTCGTCACGCCTTCTTTTTCAAGTTGTGCTTTTGCGACTGGACCAAACATATCATACAAAGCATCATAATCTTTGGCATTAAAGTGTGTAATAAAAGTATCCAGCAATTCGGATTTTATTGTTGTGGTAATGAGATCGGGTAGTTGGTGATTAGAAACTTGCTCATGTGGATTTAGATCTTGTGGGAGATCACTATTTTTGTTGCCAAACCATATCGTCGCCGCCAAATTAGCAACTAAAAGAGATATTATTATTTTATTAGAGTTATTCACTAAACCTTCCTTGAATATATAAATTTAAAAGTACATCAATAGTAAACAATTGAAATGATAACTATTATCATTAAGTTATATATTGTTGATTATATTTATATAAATTTTATTATACAAGGTAAGCTGGCGTATTTTTAAGAAAAGATGATTACTTGATAAAAATACCAATAACACAGCATCAAATCACGCTATAATACGACTTCTAAAAACCTATTTAGCATATCGCTGAGACTTTTACTGGGATTTAAATATGACGATTCATACCTTGATGGCCTTTGCTGGCATCGTTTTTTTATTGGCGATTATCCCTGGTCCCAACGCATTGCTTATTCTGTATACCTCATTGGCTCAAGGGAAGCGACTCGCGTTCGTCAACATATTAGGCGTTGGCTTCGGCTTTCTGATCCATGCTTTTGTATCTGCTCAAGGGTTAAGTTTGTTACTGTCACAGTCTGCAGTGGCGTTTAATGTCTTTAAATGGCTTGGGGTAGGTTATTTACTTTGGTTAGGCGTGAGTAATATCAAAAATGGCTTTAAGCTGTCTGAGTTAACGTTAGATCCGAATAAACGCACGATTAACCCTTCTTTACTCAGTAGCTTTACGAAAGGATTGTTAACGAATTTACTCAACCCTAAAATTGTGTTGTTCTATTTGTCTATCTTCCCCCAATTTATTTCGCCACAACATATTTTAGAACAAAGCATGATGTTAGGTCTTGTTCAGGCATTGGTTGTGGCTAGTTGGTTTTTGGTGGTCATTCTGTTTGCGACTAAGCTTAAAGCGTTGCTGACAACACCTAAAATAGCTAAGTGGTTAAACTATGTCAGCGGTGGACTCTTTGTTAGCTTTGGCGTGAGTTTAGCCAGTACTCGGTTGTAAGGCTCTCTCTAGAAAGGAAACTTAAACAATGCAAAGAAGTTCGCTTAGTAAAGGATTTACTTTAATTGAGTTAGTTATTGTGGTCATTATTCTTGGAATATTGTCTGCTACGGCATTACCAAAATTTGTATCTTTTTCTAAAGATGCAAAAGTTGCTGTTTTGTCTCAGGTCAACGTGAGTGTTAAAGTCGCTAATGATTTTATGTTTTTAAAATCACATATGACAAGTTATGCAACCCAACAGGTGGCTAACCGTGACGACTTGCTTGATGTTGATACTAATGGTGATGGTCACTTCGATACTCGTTTGAAGTGGAGCTATTTAGATAATACAGATATTGAAAATCGTATTGAGCTGTCATCTAATTTAGGGATTGAATATCAGGGATTCAATTATACCTATATAGGCTACGACGAAAATAACAACAGCCAAATTAAAGATGACAATTGTTATTTCAAATATACGCAAGCAACTGAAAATGCTCCTCCAGTTTATGAAGTAATAGATAGTGCTTGCTAGCGGTTTTAAAGCTCGTTGAACTGATCTAGCCATTCGCTGAACGAGTTCGATACTTGCGTAACAGTACCACCTGCATAATTAAAAAACCAGACGGACGCATCTGTTTGCTGACTTGCACAATCGCTAAGTTTGAAACAAAACATGTTGCCCTTACAATCCGATGCAAACAAAATATGCCCCTTTGGCATACCACTCATCTCATATAGCTGTGAGAGTGAAGCGACATCGTCTAGGCTTAAAAAATCTTGTACTTCAGAAATATCGGAATTCAAATCACAAATTTTAGTTAATACATTTGGCGTGTGAACCAAGCCATAGGTAGAGATTAAATATTTATATGAGTCCGGTAAAATT
>Ga0105355_10002440_pt1 | contig 16726 bp, 16 predicted proteins | sample GOMGulsemesocosm_2_FD_83508 | JGI IMG/M metagenome (GOLD analysis project Ga0105355, IMG submission 83508) | Methane-oxidizing microbial communities from mesocosms in the Gulf of Mexico - GOM9C Gulf of Mexico | ecosystem: Environmental > Aquatic > Marine > Cold seeps | place: Gulf of Mexico... | reverse complement strand
TCGCAATGATACTCTGTGAACTCGGCCAGATCCGGAAGGAAGCAACCGCAGCAGACGACTCATGTGCCGAGGTGTGGCTGTTTGGGTTGCCACCCAAATATTTACTATTCAATGACTTACGCATCTTTTTAGCATTTTGCTACATGGACTGCTACATGAAAGCTACAAGTATTCCTTATCTTCATTGCCGTAATGGTATTTATTACTATCGTAATCAATCCGTTTGGAAATCATTAAAAACTCGTTGTAAAAAAGAAGCCTTTAAAAAGGTATGCTTTACTCTTTTTGGCACTACGCCAGCACTAAATGACACCTATTCAAGACCTCATAACACATCAATTAGAGTATCAGAGGCTAAGATAACGGTTCATGACTCTATTGTTACGCCTCCGAGCATTTCTAAGCTAATTAAAGCCTACCTCGCAGAAAATGGTAATAGATGGTGTGCCAGAGAATATACTCGTATTGAAAACTCGCTAGGGTTCTTACCTAAAGGTGTTATATCCCGACAAGTTGCTATTGATTTGAAGGCTTCCATTTTAGTAACTAAAACTGTTACTACTTTCAATCGTTACCTCAAATACTTCAATGCTTTTTATCGTTGGGTAAATGCCAACAATGCTTTGATAACTGAGAATCCGTTTGAGGGGCTAAAAGTTATTGAGAAAAAGAGAAATATTGCAGAAGGGCGCAAGGCATATACACCTATGCAACTGAAAGAGTTATTCAAACTAGCTGAGCGTTATGGAAAAGGCGATAGGCGCTATTGGTTGATTATGATTGGTCGATACACTGGCGCAAGAATGAATGAGATATGCCAACTTAAACCTGAAGATATTAACTCTCAGGCTATCCACATCAGAGGTGATGTTCTCAAAACAGATAATGCTAAACGTGTAATCCCTACACACCCTAAATTGATTGAATTAGGTATTTTAGAGTGGATAATAGTTGTAAAGGGAATCGATTATTCCATGAATGGAGAGTGGTTAAGGGGAGCTATAGTCATGGTGCTAGTCGTTGGTTTAGCCGAAATAACCCTTTTAAGTCAAATGTGAAAGGGGGTAAGGCTGAAGTTGATTTTCATTCTTTAAGGCATACCGTTGCAACCGAATTAAAAAGCGCTGGTGTGGCTAGTCAATATGCTGCACAGATTCTAGGGCATAGTAATGACAATATTACGTATGATAGATATGGAAAAAATATTGACTATAGAAAGCTTAAGCAGGTAATTGAAAAAATTATTTAGGTGGGCTTATCCATAATTTATCCATAATTCAATTGTATAGTTATATTTGAATTGTATTACCTGTCTGATAGTATCTTATTTGTTAAATTAGATTTTTATAACTCTAGATTGAGTTGGGTCTAAAAAAACATGGAATATTTAAGGAAGAAGAATGTTAAAAAGTCTCGTCATAACAAGTTTTATTACCTCAATAATTGTTTTCAATGTATCAGCTGCATCAATAGATAAGGCTAAAATGCTATCTGATCATAGCTTAAAAAGTGAAGCGAAATTAGAATTGATAGATATTATATACAGTAAGTCATCTAACGTTGATAAAGCCGAAGCATACTATTTACTTGGGAATATTGCATTTGAAGAAAGTAATGTTGGTGTCGCACTGAATTCATGGATTGAATTAACTAAAGAGTTCCCTAAATCTGCTCAAGCCAAACTGGTGGGTGAAAAAATTGAGCAGCTTTCAGAAATAGTTGGTGAGTCGACAAAAGAGCGTATTAATAATGCTGTAGCTGCATCCTATATCAGGCATGGTGATTTTTGGTCAAAAGGGAAAGATACTCGGTTTACTATCGATTCTAGTTGGCTAAAATCATTTGATGCTTCATTGAAATGGTACGATAAAGCTATTGTTGAGTTCCCTAAAACAACAGCTGCCAAAGTAGCTTATCAAGAGAAAATTCGTACGCTACTTGGCTGGAAAGAATCAGGACGATATGGTTCTTCATTTGGTGTACAGAAGGACTTTAAACTATACAGCCCAATACTGATTAAAACCTTCAAATCTTTTGAACAGGATTTTCCCAAAGCTTCCACATTGCAAGCCTTTCGTTATCAAATAGCTCAATCATATTGGAAGGCTAAGGACTTTGATAACACACGTAAATGGTTAAATAAAATAATTGATAAAGCTGGTGAAGGTGACAGTTTTTATAAAAATACGGCTATGTTACGTTTAGAGAAAGTTGAGTATTGATTTTTGTTTGATATTGCTCAGAGGTTTGTTTAAATATTATTTTAAAGGATTAAAAGAAAACCCATGAATTTTAAATTTTTTAATTATGCACTAATAACCATTAGTTTATCAATAAGTTGCTTGATCACGACCAATGCTTTTGCCAGTTTGATCGATACAAATGATAATTCTTTTGTTGATACAGCCACAAACCTTGAATGGATGGATTTTGGAGTTAATAATATTCATACATTTAATTATGTGGCATCACAGCTAGATGAAGGGGAGGTTTATGAAGGTTGGAGATTGGCGACCATTGGTGAAACTTTAACTCTTTGGGAAAATGCATTTTTTGGTTTTAAAAACTCGGAAATTAAGAACTCTAGGTATACTTATTTAGCTTCTAGAGCAACCAACTACTCAATAAATGGAAGTTGGACTTCTGATTTTGACTCAAATTTTGAGGTGATGGGATATAATTCTTCGGGCGACAGTAGCGAAGGGTATTATGAATCTGCAACGGGTTGGTTTAAAGATGATTTAGGTTTTCTTAAGCCGATTAGGTTTTCGAATTATCAAAATGGGTATTTTGACTTTATAGACGTAAATGGTAGATTCTATACTACTCAATATGATTATATTTATAATTATGAATCAAGGGATTATAGTACAATGCTAATTAAAAATAACAACAGCGTTGTAGTATCAGAGCCTCAAAGTTTTTTTCTTTGTTTGTTGATGTTTTTCGGATTCATTTTATGGCAACGTGGGCACAAAATGATAATTGAAGATTAGATAAATTGATAAAAGGGTCAGAGTCAATTAAATAAAACAAATGTCTTGGAATATTTAATTTACATAAAATGTATTGATGAAGCAGTGGTCGATGGACTTCGTATAGAAATTGGCGATTTTCCTCTAATCTAAGATTTTGAAGTTCTCCGTGCCACTCCCCCTGTGTATACCTTGGCTAAAACTAGTCTCTTAACCGCCCCTCTGTGTAATCTCTGATTGAAGTGAATAAAGTACTTTTTGAAAAAGAGATAATAACCCAATGCTATTTCAGGACGGCCAAAAGGCAGGGTACAAATATATAGTAATACACACATTAAGACATAGTTGTTTGAGTCATTATGATCGGTCGGTTTTTTCTGTTTTCCAATTAAAAGCTATTTCAGGGCATCTTTCAGTCAGAATGCTTGAGGGGTAAGTTAAAGTTGATTCACTCTCTGTTTTGAGTGCTATGGATAGAAGTTAGCTAATTAGGTACATACCAGCGTCTACTGAATTGAAAAGCTCTGGTGTTACTAGTCAGTATTCCGCCCTAAAGTTTATTTAAATGTTATTTATAATTAGATATTGATATTTTCATAACAAAGAATATTATATATATCAATTATATAAGGATTGTTTTAATGAACATAAATTTGGATGTTGTTGTAAAAAGTAACGAATATGAAATAGATATGCAATATGGCTTAGATACGTTAAAAGGGACTTCAGATGTAACATCCATAATTGCAGAGTCTATTTTAAAATCTAAAGTTCCAGAAAAAAGAACGCATAAAAGTGATGTAAGAACTAAACTTAAAGGTACTTTCAGTGGTTCTTATGGACAGAGGTTTCAACTTGAGATTAAAAATAAAAAACTTCAATCTGAACTTAGAAAAATAGGCAATGAAGTTTTCATTGAATTAATAGGTTATTACATTAGTGAAGCCATTTTTGTAGATATTACAGATCAACTATCGCATGAAGCATCTAAATTGATTGAAGATTTAGAACATATATATGAACCGTTAATGAAACGTTTATATGAACCCTTAAAAGAAATGCATAAAATATCAGTAAACTTTAATCAAGATGTCGCGTTAAATTATAAGAAACGAGGAGTCGATAAAAAAGAGATAGTATATTTAAACAGCCAAACTATTACTCAACTAACTGAAACAACTATTCAACCGCAAGTAGAATCAATTAAAGTGATAATTACTAGATTCAACTCAATGACAGGTAACGGTCGTTTTCTGATTAAGGCGACTAATAACATTGTTTCATTTGGCTTTGCAACTGATTTAGTTGCAGTTCGTCAACAGCTTAAAAAGGGAATTACTGAAAATTTACATCAAAATAATGGTGTAAGAATTGATGGAAGAGAATATATAATAGTTAATGTAAGAAAAATGACACTTCAAAACAATAGAGTCATAAAATATCTTGTGACAGGATTATCTTAATGAATTTTAAAGTATTAATGATCATAATTACTTCGATTATGATACTTACATTATTATCTTACTGGCTATATTTTGGTATTTACCTTTCGTATCCTTTATCTAAAAACCCAGCAGCGTGGACTCAAATTGCTGGCTTCTTTGGGGGGATCCTTGCGCCTATTCTTAGTTTCTTTTCTATAGTCTTGTTGATTAACTCTCTCAATATGCAGAACAAAGCAAACAATGTACTTATTCTTGAAGCCGAAAGAAATAAAAAATCAGAAGTTATTCGTCAATTTGAATCTAAATTTTTTAATTTAATAGACTCTCAAAAAATTGCATTTGTAAACTTTGAGTTATTATTCTTAGATAGGGGACAAGATGTATTTAAACGCTCTGCTCTAGCTATATCTCACTTAGAAGATATTTGGGATGAAATATCTGAACAAGGTGGTGGACTTGATTCTAAGAAAAAATTATTACAAAATTTAGATGATGATGATGCTATTTACTCAATTGTCAGAGTTTTCTATATTATTGTTAAGATTACAACTGATACATTTCCCGATGATAGTATTGAACATCAAAAGCTAAGAAAAGAATATATTGTCACTTTAATAAATTTTACCGATATTACATTGCTCAAGCTTATACTTATGGTTATGAAGTATTTAAATTATTTTTCTGGTGAATATCTTAAAAACAATGAAATATTTATGGAAGTAATTAAAGAAGTTGGTTTGGATGGATATTATGCCGAAATTTAGCAATGTACTTAATTAGCGGCCTAAAGTTTTTGTCATTTTTACCTTCGAACTATCAGAAGGGGATTGAATAGTACAACCTATTGCTTAGTCTCCTATCTGCCCCCCCCCCACTGTAATCAATACTACAGATTAGGTTACACTATTTTATTCCCTGATTAATCCAGAAATTCACTTGATATACTGTAATCTTTATCGTAATCTTATTGTTGTAATCTAACTCCTAGATAAAAGAGTACAATATGAAAATTGCTTACGCGCGTTGTTCAACACAAAGTCAAAACTTAGATGCTCAACTAGAGCAGTTAAAAGACTGCGATAAGATATTCAGAGAAAAACTCAGTGGGGGTAAAGCTGACCGCCCTGAACTTCATAGAGCAATTGATTATTTGAGGGAAGGGGATAGCTTAGTCATTACAAAGCTAGACCGTTTGGCAAGGTCTTTAACCGACCTACATAAGCTGGTTGATATGATTGAAGCTAAAGGTGCAACGCTTAATGTACTTAACCAAGCGATTGATACTTCAACCAGTAGCGGTAAGCTGATGTTTAGCATGTTAGGTGCTTTTGCTGAATTTGAAAAAGACTTAATAAACGAACGAGTCCAAGAAGGCCTTGAACGAGCTAGAGCCAAAGGTGTTAAGTTTGGTAAGCCTCGTCAAATATCCGATGAAAAAAGAAAGCGTGTTGTGGAGTTAATGGATGATGAAAATAGTAATCTGACCAAAAATGAAATGGCGGATATTATAGGTTGCTCAAGAAACCAGTTGTACAAAATCTACAGAGAAGAAAAGTTGGTATAAATTAAGTTACTTGGTAATAGTGCCTCTTGAATAAAACTCTGTAACTTATTGGATAAGTTAATATTTACTTAGTGGTAAGTTCAAGTTAATGTGACTCATTAAGTTACTTTTATACAAGGACGTATTTTGAAAAAAAATGAATTTGACGCCAGTCCTTCTGCTTTAGGGTATATATATCAAGTTAGGTATGCGCTGTTTGCAGCTTTAAAGAAAATTAGGGATTTAGATGATCCCGATAATCATAGTATTGTTATTGAAAAGATAGATGACATTTCTTTTCATAGCGAAGGTACACCGAAAGAGTTACTTCAAACAAAACACAGAGCAAAGACAACTAAACTAACAGACAAAAGTCCTGATATATGGAAAACGATCAGAATTTGGGCGGAGCTAACATCTAGGGGAGAAATAGATTTATATTCTAATACGTTTTATTTGATTACAACCCAAGAAGCCCCCTCTGAATCTTTAGCCTCTTATCTATCAAATGAAGACCAATATCGAAATCTGGATGAAGCCATAAGCCGAGTTAACAGTATTTGCTCGCAGAAGGTGGGTAAAGAGATAAAAAAGGGCGTAGATGCATTTAATTGTTTGTCCGAAGCTCAGAAAATAGCGTTATTGAGTAGAATCGAAATCATCACACAATCTAGAGATATTACCGAGATAGGTACTCATTTAAGGAATTCATTAAAATTACATGCGACTAAAGAACATTTAACAGCATATATTGAAAGGCTTGAAGGCTATTGGTTTGATAAAGCCATAGAGTGCCTTAAAGGTAATATATCATCTATCAAATTAAGTGATGTTGTGTACTTCTTTGACGATTTAAGAAATCAATTTTTACCCACCAATTTACCCAACGATTATTCGGATTTAGATATAGATGAATTAGGGTTTGAAGATGAAGACAAAGATTTTTTGAAGCAAATCAAGCTATTTACAAGTAATAAAAACGTTCTGAACGTTGCTAAAGAAAACTATTACCGTACATATGCACAAGTTTTAAGATGGCAATCTGATGGTCTATTACAACCTAATGAAATGACAAAGTATCGGAACAAGCTATCGAAAGAATGGGCGAATATAAACTCATTAAGTGAAATGGAATACGATATTTCATTAGTAAAAGATCAAATAAAGCATGCTAAAAATATTTATAAACATTGTCAGTTAGACTCCGTCATACCTATAAGATCACATTTCGATGATTCTTATATATGTCGTGGTACCTATCATTATTTAGCTGATAATCTAAATATAGGTTGGCACCCAAATTATCTGTCTTTAATAGACGCTAGTAATGATGAGGATGTAGCATGATTTTGATGCATGAGTCCTTTGACCAAGAAGAATACAATCTATTTAACCCTGCTTACTGTGGATATTTAATACTTAACTCTATAAGAGAATACCAACTTCTAAATAAAAATGGCTTCCCAAGTAGTTTAATTTATACGATTCTTCCAACGATAATGACTAAGGCCATTACCGACAGTTTTCCTCGTTCTACTTCTACAAGTTTCATTACATGGGTCATGGATAATAACCATAACCTAGTTAATTTCGATGAGAGAATTATGGGCTTCTTTGAAGTTACACAAGAGGCAATCCATTTTTTAGTATCCAATGATATTATTTCTATAAACGAGAAAGGTTTATTTAATAGTAGGGACAAGAGAGCTAAAAAAAGTACAAAGGTATTCGATACAAGTACAGCAATAAAAAAGCAGATTTCGTCATCAAAACTATACGGGAAGTGGATGGCTGCACAAGAAGCTACAACTGTGTATTCATTATTAGGGATTAGGCCATAAAATGAAAATAAACAAGATAACACTCTATTCTAAAACAGGAGAAAAACGAACTATTATATTTGATACAGATGGATTAAATATAATAACAGGTGCTTCTAAAAGGGGGAAATCAAGCCTTATTGAAATAATTGAATATTGTTTAGGTTCGACAGAATGTGGTGTCGCTTATGGTCATATTAGAGATACAGTAGAGTGGTACTCAATTACGCTTGTAAATGCTAATAGTAATCTTTTCTTAGCACGTAAAAATCCTAAAGTAGGGTTTAATTCAAATGCTGATTGTATTGTACTTAAAGGGGATGATGTTGATGCCCCTGAATATTCAAAAATGACAAAAAATTCAAATGTTGACGGTGTTATAGCTTTATTGACAGAGTTTATTGGCTTATCTACACAAACGACAGAAGTCCCTTTGAATCAAACCAGATCTCCAATTAATATCGATTTTAAGCATACCAATTATTTGTACTTTCAAAACCAAGATGAAATTGCAAATAAGAAGTTTATATTTCACGGACAAGGTGAGCCTTTTAAGCCACAAACAATCAGAGATACTTTACCTTACTTTTTAGGTGCTGCAGACGACAATAGGTTCGCTGATTTAGAAAAGTTAAGGCATTTAAAGAGAGACTTTAAAAAGCATACAAAAGTTGTAGATGAAGCGAAGGCAATAAAAGGAAAAGGTCTTACTAAAGGGCATCAACTGATAAGTGAATGTATTGCCTTAGGGATGTTTTCGGGTGACAGTTTCTCACTAACAGATAAAGAATTATTGTCAGAATTGACCATCATTTTAAACTGGAATCCTAAACCTGATAATTTTGATAGAGATTTAACAAATCAGATAGATGAACTTAATAAAGAATACAGTCATTTAACCCAAACTAAAAAAGAAGTTAATAGCAAAGTTATTGAGTTGAAAAACTATAACTCTGCTATCTCAGGCTATGATCAAGCTATCAATGAACAGAATTTAAGATTAAGTTCTATCAACTTATTCACTCAGTTAGATATGTTGGATAATGAATATGTTCAGCATATAAAAGCTAATTTACAGGCTTTAGATGAGCAGCTTGGGAAATCAAAGAAAACAAAACCAAGATTGCAAGGAGCAATATCTAAGTTTGAAACAAATCAATCTGATTTAGCCGAAAAGATAAAAAAAGTAAAAACGACCTTATTTGCGTTAAAGTCTAAGAATGTTGAATATTCTAAGAAAGAAAAAAGTGATATAGAATGCGCCAAACTTGTAGGTAGGGTATCACTATATCTGGAAGGTATAAATTGGAATGTTGATACTAGTGAATCACAGCACAGAATCAGAGAATTAACGCCTCTCATTGGTGAATTGGAAAGTAAGCTAAATCCAGACTTAATGCAGGAAAGGCTAGATGCACAGCTAAGTTGTATAGGAGAAGATTTAACTAAATGGTCGAGAGAGTTAAAATTAGAGCATAGTGAACATCCTATTCGACTTGATTTAAAGAAGTTGACGGTTGTTGCAGAAACACCTGATGGTAGGATTCCATTACATCGAATCGGTAGTGGAGAAAATTGGGTTGGGTATCATTTGGTTACACATTTAGCACTTGCAAAATGGTTTGTTAATCAAAACCGACCAGTCGCTAACTTTCTCTTTTTTGACCAACCGTCACAAGTTTACTTTCCATCAGATATAGCAGTAAAAGGAAAGTTATCTGAAATTGAAAATGATGAAGATAGAGAGTCAGTAAAAACGATGTTCAAATGGGTTTCTGACAAAGTCAAACTAGAGCTAAAGAATAAGGTACAGGTCATTATTACCGATCATGCAGATATTGATGAGCCTTGGTTTCAAAGTGCAATAAGAGATAAAAAATGGCGTGGTGAATATGCTTTAATTCCAAAAGAATGGATTAACAAATCACCTAAACCTGTCATTTAATATAACTATTCTTCATTAATAGAAAAGCCCTCTTTATGAGGGCTTTTCTATTTCGTGCTCTTGAGTGTATACTGTTCGGGTGAGTTCGAGCTCACACAAATAATATCTATAAAAGTTCTAGGGCTAGTTCGCAAAAATCAGTACCTAGTTCTTTTCTCAAATTATCCTCCTGTGTTTCATCTGTATGATTGCTTTCTGGTAAATCTGCAATTGGCTCTTTCATTATGTTATATCCCTAAATTAGTTGTGATTAAAAACCTACACTTTTAATGTGCATTTGTTCGTTAAAATCGTTATCAGCCTTTAATAAAGCCGCTTTTCGGGCTTTCTTCTTTATTCTAGCTTCACGTCTAGAATCTATTGTGGTACCCCTATTTGCGTTTTTTTGCTTAGTGATTGCGTCACCATAACGTCCTCTTGCGTTTAGTAGTACGTCACTAAGTTCATCATCTGTTAAGGTAAATACCATTTCTAGTATTTGATCCTCAGTAACTGGATATTCACTTGCTGGTAATGGAATAGATGTTTTTCCGTTAATAATCAAAGATATTTTTCCTCCTAGTTTGACTGAGGCAGTTCTTGCTCCGCATTTTTTATCCATAAATTGTACTGATAAACGCTTTTTCATCTCGTCAACATTGCAATCTTGAATGCGCTTCAGTTGAACGGTTTTCGGAGTCATATCTTCAATATCAGCGAAGATATTTTTTGTAACTGGGTTGAGTATGGAACTCACTGCGTCAGTAATAATGGGATTTGACTCAATAGTAGCGATTGCAGTGTCATTAATAATATTCATAAGTTTTTACCTTTTGTTAAATTAAAATAAATTTCCCTTAGCTCACCATCTGGTTTAGCTAAGAATTGTTTTAACACCCTAGTTGGTGTGTTGCTGCCAATCTCGATTTCGCGACGTAATATGAGTTCGTCAGAAAACATTATTAATACACTTATTTTGTTATCAGCATGCGTTATAGTTTTTACCTTTGTTCTATCCTTACATTCTTTTAAGTCCCACAACTCATAGTCGTATGGTAGAGGCTCTGTTACATTTTTAAATTCTTCCTTATTTAATATTCTGTAAATGGTTGGTCTTGAAACACCATGCTTTTTAGCTAACTCTGTTGGTGTTGCCTTACCCTGTACATGGGATACTTTTATATCTCGCTGGGTGTGCCAGTTCTTTATCCCGCTCCTTTTATGTGTGTGCGTAATGTTGCCATCCTTCTGGTGATTAACTTTCTTCATAACGCGTTTCATTTTAGAACTCGCAATGTATCTGCTAAACTCTCTAAGTGCTCTAGCATGAGAGGCTAAGTTGCTATTAGCTATATCTCTCACTATAAGAGTAATTTTTTTGTCTTCAATCGCCTGTAATCTTGCAAGTAAGATATCCATGTTTCTAGCAAGATATTTAAGGCTAAGTATTTCGATAGTATCTTCATTAGTTAAGCGATCAATTAGTCTATCTATTTCCATTTTTCCATTGTACCCAAATGACTTTTCTATCACGGAATTTTCAATAGCAAGTTCGTCTATTTGCTCTTGCTTTGAACTCCATAATCTCGCTTCTAGATGCCCTACATAACCGTATTTCATAATGTTCCCTCGTTTCAGGAATCATACTTTCTCAAAATGAGGGCGGAGTGTAAACTCGTTTATGAATGTTCTGGTGTGTTGTGTGCTGTAGGCGTATAAATAAAGAGATTTTAAGTATGTCCGCTAGCTAGGTTGTCGTTAGCCCTTCAAATTATCGGTCTCGATGCTCTAACTTTAGGATGTTATTTATAGGGGATATTAAGTCCATCAATAGTGCCTTGTGATGGGATCATTTAGTGCTCAATAACACTCATTAACCTCCAAGTTAGGCTCAGTTTGGCTGATTGTATGTTCAAGGGGGAGGGCATTGAAACGTGAAAAAATCTCGTGACAAAAAGGTGTTAAATTTGATATAATATATTGATAGATAAGGGGTTTTATGTTTTGTTGTTTGAGGGTGTTAAATAATCTTTATCGCACGTTTTCGAAGCTTAATTCCCTGTATGCACAGGTAATGGAGCTTTATGAAAGGTTATTGTCGTTTTGAGGTTATCTTCGAAAACACATTATACCTTTAGGTTCGCCAGCATCTCAATGATGTTAGTGCGGCTCTTAATGTGCCTATACGCACATTGGTTCTGCCGGAATTACAACGGGAGGTATTTGTTTACTTTGACGCCAGCATAGCCTATTTATTGGTTTAAATGGATTTATCTAAAGTTTTGCGTTGATGGTTTTAAATGAGTTTAGCTAGTGCGGCAGTTAGATTTAGTGCATGGAGTACCTAAGTTCGAGGTAATACTTGAGGTTGAGCAGAGTATCCAAGGTTGAATTGCCTCTTTTTGAGCAAATTAATGGGTGTGCCGCACTTACTGTATTTATTAGTAATTCCGATTTTTCAGTGGGTTGCTAGTTGTATTTTAAAACGAAAAATACTTATTCTTAGGGATATATCCAAAAACAATTAAAATCGGCCACTCTATTTAACTGCTACAAGATTCAGGTTTTAAATACGTCTATAACAAGCTGAAAAATATAGATTAACAACTTACCTTGAAAATCATATAAAGGCTCTCTGCATTAGTGATTTAGATATTTTAATATCACTTATCCTACATAAGAGTGATTTAACGAATTTTAATAAAAATGACTAAATTTCCCTTGGGAAAGTCGTAATAAGCCTTACCGTATAGCAAGTTAGGTAGTACTTGGCAACTCACTAAATAGAGTCGTTGATTAGCGCACTTTAGAAAATTTACTATTAACTCAACAACCCGCTAAACACTCACAGAAAAACACACAGAATAACATGCCGAATTAAATGGGATTTAATGATTTCCTTTTCGAGTGTGCAAATTTCACATCAAAAAATATATAAAGGACAACATGACATACACACTAACCAAAGAACACACTATAGAGCAATTAACAAGTATCTTCAGGGGTTTAGGGTTCTACTTACCTTACGCAAGAGTTAAGAACCATGTACACCACGACACTTACAAAAAAGCAGTAAGTACACTAATAGGGGAAGGGATACCCAACGCAAGGGCGCATTTCGCATTGCTCAAGGAAGAGTTGAGAGAGCAAGAAAAAGCCATGTATGATATAGCTAAATTATATGGGCGAGTATAACAACCCAAATGCCATAACAGTAATAATTAGTGCAGATAAGAACAAGCCAGCTATCCGCAAGTATCGAGACAAGAATGTTAACTTTCCCAACTTATGGCACGTAGAGCACAAGGAAGTGAACAGCCTAGAAGAAATATCAAGGTTGTTTAGGGAATTATCGAAACAAGAGTATACCGCAATACAAAGTTGGGCTTGCAGTCCTGTAATATCTAAGAATAACCCTGTACCTAGGGTTAAGCGCGCACTTAAACCGCAAGATGTTATGTCAAATATAGGCTTTATTGATATTGACGAATACAAAGGTAAAAAATTTGTACCTAAAGGGCACAAGGACTCTGCAAACTGCCATGAACTACCGTACACCTCATTTAAGGACTGTGCATTACACATAATTGAAGAGTATTTCCCAGAAGAGCTTAGAGGTATAGGGATGCACCTCAAGCCAAGTAGCGGCTACTATCTAGATGGCTATATCAAATTTCACATTACTACCATGTTTGAGCAGCCAGTAAAGCAAGTGCATTGGCATTGTTGGGCTATGGAAAATATGCCTGAATTGGTAGATAAGGTTGTGTCTAAGAATGACGGACAACTACTTTACACGGCCCTCCCTAACGGGCAGTGGGAGCCATTAGTAAATCCTGAATACAGAGATTTGCTAATAAAGGGTAGATTATTAAAAGTCCCACCTAAAGAATATATCGACATTAACTTAGGTTATGGCACTGCGGTAAATATTGATTTAGAGGGTATAACGCTAAAAGAAGCGCCTACAGAGGCGTACCAAAAGAAATTAGACGCTATTGATATGTCAAAAAACTGTAACGCTAAGTCATACTTTATGAACAAAGAATTACTTAGTAAGGGTTATGATTTTGAGGTGGCAATGGTAGCTAATAATGCAATGTTAGCTAGGCCTGATAAAGCTCACAAAGTTACATCTCAAAGGCTATCCGCAAAGAAGGCTATAGACAAACTTTGCATTGACCCTTTTTCCTTTGCTCCTAGAACTAAAATAGATGGTTATGTAAACCTCTCAGGACTAGTGTCCATTGGCTCTAATGACCTACCTAAGGTTAATTTAATTAAAGCAACTACAGGACTAGGCAAAACAGAGGGGTTAAGGCGATTGATTCCGAAAAATTCTAAAGTGGTTGTTGTAAGCCCTCGTAAGCTCCTTGTGGCTGAGTTAGCTAAGATGTTTGATGCTGTTGTGGTTTGGGGGGGAAGTGGTAAAGGTGAGGGGTTGTTAGGTTTAGGTAGTATATCAACTACCATTCATTCGTTATATAAACTGGATGCTGTGGCCTATGAGGGGGTGGATTACCTAATCATAGACGAAGCAGCACAGAATTTAGCTGCACATATGAGCTTGGACGATAAGCCCCGTAAAGGCGGTGAATCAGTACTCGCAACTTACCTAAGTGGCTTTGCTAAGCACGTAATACTTATGGATGCTGACTTAACTAATACCACAATATCAGGTTACAAGGATATCATGGGCGACTTTGAAGTAGGTTTTGCCTGTAATGCTTACAAGGAAGATTTCAAAGGGAGAACCTTAAATATTTACGAGTCAGCCCATCAAGTAACCGCGGAGTTATTAGAATCCTTAGAGCAGGGTTATAAATGCTTAGTAATAGGCTCTGATGTACAGTTTATACAATCACAATTACCAAGGCTTGTTAATAAAAAAGATAACAATCATATATACCTAACAAGTGAAGAGGACGACACGCCAATTATGAGAGAATTAAGGGAATCACCTACCAAGTTCGTAAGCTCAAGAAAAGACTTAAAACTGCTTGCGACAACATCAATACTAAGTTCAGGCGTAAGCTTTGTAAATAAGTTTAACCGTGTTTTCGTTTACGCCCCGCATAGCAATCAAACAGCTAGTATTATTATGCAGCAGCTAAGTAGAGAGCGCCATTGGATTAAGGGATATGTTTGTACAACACCAATGAATAGAGGGGGGATTACGGCAACCAAGGAAGAAGACCGCACAAAAGCGGCTTTGCACAAGGAGGAAACGGTGCAGTTAAGTGTACGTCCATATAGGTTAGGCGCAAACTTTAAGGGCAGAGGGGGTGAGGTTAACTTTATTAATCCTGAAAAGTCAAAGTTGAATCTTGATGATATTAAGTTTGTTAAATTCGTACCTGTAAGTAGGGATGATTATCCTGCTTACCGTAACTTTTTAACTCAGGTTTGTGTAGAGGTTGCTTTTCATAATACTGATGTATTTGAGCCTATAAAAAAGTCACCTAAGACTAAGCGCGGCAATAAGGGGTCTAAAGGCTACTCTACTATTGCAAACTCAAGGAAAGCTAGAGAGGGCTTATTAAGCTTAGAGGGTGGGGTCGTCGCTGTTGCAGGTTATTTGCGGGGTGATAGGGTGCAGTTTTTTGAGTGGGTAAAGGAACAGGGCCCTTTCAAAATTGAAAATTGCCCCAAAACCTTCGCAACCTTCCCTCGGTTTCTTAGGGTTAATCGTTTTGATGATAAAGGTGCATTCGATAAGTTTAACGAAGAGGGGATAACTTACAGAAAAGCTACGAAAAAAGGTGCTGTTACTAGGGCTAGAGAGATATTAAGGGGTTGTAATAAGCCTGATGATATACCTTTTCAAGCGTTAAATGTTTTTCAGATTATTATGGATAAGTTTGCAATATCAGACCTATCTGGTACTGAGTCAATACAAGATATTTTAGATTTATATCTAGTTGAAGAAGCCTTGTACCTAAGGGATGAGTTCGGTGGCTATGAGGAGGTAGCCGATATATAAATGGCAAGATACTCAGGGATTGAGGAGCAACGCGCTAAGTATGAATTATTACATTACTTAGAGCTGGATTGCCTCATAAGCAATAAACGTTTTTCAAGAAGACAATTAGAGAGCCTTTCGGTTCCTTACTCAGTAACTAGGGCTTTTACCCAAGGTAAACCCTCAATCAATATATACAACTCAATTGAAGAAGCAGACCCAAAGCTAGTTTGGCTAATTATGGAATTAGCTAATTGGTGCAGGGATGCTGCTCAAATAGACAAAATAAAAGGAAACATAAATGTTAAAACAAACATATACCGAGGCTAAAGAAGAGGCTATTAGCTTTATACTTCGACCTCACAATTTTAAATGCTCTAAATGCCAAGAAGTTAGGTATTGCGTACCAGATGATTACCGCGTTGAAAGTGGTGAGTTTTGTACTCCTGAGGATTACACTGAATGCCCGTTAGTACAAATGATGAACGAAGCGATGGCCTTAGCTGAGGAGATGCAATATCAAGACACTTTTGGAAGACGAGAGTTACTGAGTCACTGGAAAAGGCGGAATATGAATTAGTTAGGATTTAGTCTTGAAAGATGGAAAGCAAAACAGACTATTAAGTGCTCGTTACATTAATTTTGTTTCTTTATAAGCATATAATTACCAATAACTTGTGTGATATAAATGACTAACAATATTATCAATAAGTTTAAAGGTTAATAAATGAATTTTAAGCAACTTCTACTTCAGGCTACATCTGAGTGTAAAATACATTTTGTTAGCAGTGCAGGCCAAGGTGAGAGTGTTTTAGATATATATTTGGCGGGGGATTTTGAAGAAGACCAACAGTTTCAAAGAAAAAGGAACTTCTCTAGAAAGTATATTATTTCCCTAATTGGATTAGAAAAGAACACTTATTACTTATTTGCCGGAGTATTTAAAGTTTTAAGTGTTGAAGAAAATAAAGTAGGTCAACCGTACTATGGTGATTGTCGTTGGAAATATAATACAGTCGAAGTATCTGGTTATGAAAAATTAGTTGGTCGATTATTG
>Ga0105355_10002432_pt1 | contig 16754 bp, 11 predicted proteins | sample GOMGulsemesocosm_2_FD_83508 | JGI IMG/M metagenome (GOLD analysis project Ga0105355, IMG submission 83508) | Methane-oxidizing microbial communities from mesocosms in the Gulf of Mexico - GOM9C Gulf of Mexico | ecosystem: Environmental > Aquatic > Marine > Cold seeps | place: Gulf of Mexico... | reverse complement strand
GTTGCCTCACTATAAATGCCTGTTAGGAGAAAAATTCAGGGACGAATTTTTAGATTTCCGCGCAGGACGCGCATTGAAATCGGTTCCGTTAAGACAGGAATTTTTAGGGAGATCAGCAACTAACACGGGTCGCTTTTCTTTGGTTACTTTCTTTGCCGACGCACAAGTTGGTCTGGAACCAACTTGAACAGCCGCAGGCTGGCCCGTAGGGTGAAATACACGGATGTATTTCATAAAGAAAGTAACTGGTGTGCCTGCGTCCAAGCTTAAGAGTGAGAAAATACATAAAGCACATCATAAAGGCCACTGGACCTAACTTACAGACACAGTTAACTACAACATAACCAAACTAATTGGCTATGTTCGCGCAAGTCAGGATCCAATCAGCTAATTTTTTAATACTCGGCTTGCTACATTCACTGCTTTGCACCAAGTAATAAGCGCGTTGGCTTTTTAGCGACGCGCTTAACGGCTGCACTAATTCGCCACTTTGCAATAAATCTGACACCAGATGGCGCCAACCTAAGGCTATGCCCTGCCCGTTAATTACCGCTTGCATTAACAAAGGATAATTGTTGATCTTAAGCCCTTTGACCCGAGTTGGTGGGGTAATACTTTGACTGTTAAACCAGACCTGCCAGTCAATTGCTTGCCAGCTCAAATCGCGCCAATGTTCCCCATCAAGATGCAACAACTGGTGCTGTAATAAGTCTTGCGGCAAGTTTAATCCACCATGAGTTTTCAGGTAATATGGACTGCACACAGGAAACACCTCATCGTTAAATAACAACGTGGTTTTAAGCTGATTATTCTGGCCATAATCACCACAACCTATCGCCAAATCTACTCCCTCGTTTTGCAAATCAATATCACGATCGGTCGCAATAACCCGGACATCAATCTCTGGATAATGATTTTGAAAGTCGGTTAACCAACGATTGAGCTTTAGGGTAGAAAATGCAATGGTCGCTGAAATAGTAACGGTTGTATCATCAATGTGATGGAGCTCATCAACGCTACTGATAATCAACCCAAAGGCCGTGCGTATGCTCGGCAATAACTTATGTGCCGCAGGGGTTAATGACAGCCGACGATTATTACGAGTAAAAAGTGTTGTGGCTAAATGCAACTCTAAGGTTTTGATCTGCCGACTTACCGCGGCTTGAGTAACGTTAAGTTCATCAGCTGCAAGGGTAAAACTAAGGTGGCGCGCCGCCGCTTCAAAGGTAACAAGGCTATTTAACGGCGGTAACTGCTGTTTTAAATTCAACATAAAAAATCCATTAAGTGCTCCCACAGACCAAGCACTAACAAAGTACACGCAATTTTAGTAAAAAACGCTGCTCAATAGTTATCACATAACTAAATGTTATGCAAAAAACACCTTTTTGTCGTTTGCTGTAATTCTACAATCACGCAATGATGAATTATTAATCAAGTGCTACTACCGTCACTTACTGCCATCATTTACTACCATTAGTGTTTTCTAAAAGAGGTTTACGCAATGCCCAGCAATGATCCCTTATTACAGCCTTATCAACTAAAACATTTGCGACTTAAAAACCGTATCATGACGACCTCTCACGAACCTGCTTACCCCGAAGATGGCATGCCCAAAGAACGTTACCGCGCCTATCATGAAGAGCGTGCACGCGCCGGAGTAGCCTTAACCATGACGGCGGGGTCAGCGACAGTGTCACGCGATAGTCCACCGGTATTTAACAATATCTTGGCCTACAAAGATGAAGTGGTGCCTTGGATGAGAGATCTGGTCGACTCTTGTCACGAACATGGCTCGGCTGTGATGATTCAGCTAACGCATTTAGGCCGTCGCACAGGTTGGTCTAAAGGCGATTGGCTGCCCGTTGTTTCACCATCTCATCGACGTGAAGCCTCACATCGCGCCTTTCCGAAAAAAATTGAAGACTGGGACATCGACCGAATTATTGTCGATTACGCCGACGCAGCCGAGCGTATGCAAGCTGCGGGGCTCGATGGCATTGAACTGCAAGCATATGGACATTTAATGGATCAGTTTTGGTCGCCATTAACCAATACCTTAGACGGCGCTTACGGCGGCGGACTCAATAACCGTTTATTATTTACCATGGATGTGCTCGGTGCCATTCGAAAACGAGTTGGCGAACGTTTTATTGTCGGGGTGCGTTATACCGCCGACGAAATGACTGCTGGCGGCATTACCGTTGCCGAGGGCTTGGAAATATCCCAACTGTTAAAAGCCACCGGACAAGTCGATTTTCTCAATGTTATCCGCGGTCGCATTGATACAGATCCAGCCCTGACCGATGTTATTCCGGTGATGGGCATGAAAAACTCACCGCACCTAGATTTCGCCGGAAAAATCCGTGCAGCGACCGACTTTCCGACCTTTCATGCCGCAAAAATTCCCGATGTTGCCACGGCGCGTTACGCTATTGCCAGTGGCAAACTCGACATGGTTGGCATGACCCGTGCCCACATGGCCGATCCACACATAGTGCAAAAGATTATTGCCGGTAAAGAAGACACAATTCGCCCCTGTGTTGGCGCTAACTACTGCCTCGACCGAATTTATCAAGGCGCTGATGCTTTTTGCATTCACAATGGAGCGACTGGTCGTGAATTAACCATGCCCCATCAAATACCCAAAGCTAAAACCGTGCGAAATGTCGTGATTGTTGGTGCTGGTCCCGGTGGTTTAGAGGCAGCCAGAGTCGCCGCAGAGCGAGGACACCGAGTAACGGTGCTTGAAGCAGCGGCCGATCCAGGCGGCCAAATATTACTCACTGCCAGAAATGAACGCCGTAAGGAAATGATGTCAATCATCGACTGGCGCATGGCTCAATGCGCGGCGATGGGGGTTGAGTTTAAGTTTAATCACTGGGCTGAGGCCGACGATGTTTTAGCGTTTGAGCCCGACTTAGTCATTATTGCCACTGGCGGCCTGCCCGATGTAGATATTCTTGAGAGTAATAATCACTTATTGGTTTCAAGCTGGGACATTATCAGTGGCAGCATAAAACCTGGTAAAAATGTACTGTTGTTTGACGATGCAGGCGACCATAGCGCCTTGCAAGCAGCCGAAGTTATCGCAGCCTCTGGCGCAAAATTAGAAATAATGACTCCAGACCGCAGCTTTGCGCCAGAAGTAATGGCAATGAACTTAGTGCCCTACATGCGAGAAATACAGCAAAAAGACGTCACTTTTACGGTAACTTACCGTTTAATGGCGGTAAAAAAAGCGGAGAACGAAATTGAAGCCGAAATTGGCAGTGATTACGGCGGCGTCAGCAAGCAGCGTTTGGTAGATCAAGTGGTGGTAAATCACGGTACCTTGCCATTAGAAGAGATCTATTTTGAACTAAAGGATCAATCCTCGAACTTAGGTGAAGTTAATCACGATCACTTAATCGCAGGAACACCGCAAAACCTGATCAACAATCCACAGGGCAAGTACCAGCTATTTAGAATTGGCGATGCAGTGTCAGCGCGTAATACCCACGCCGCCATTTATGATGCTTTGCGCTTACTCAAAGATCTGTAAACGTAATTAACCTAAATCGAGCATTTAGGTCATTAACAGTACAGCAACCTAATAAGAATATTGATCTAGGGTTGCTGTCGTGATTATTTTTTGTAGTTTTTTCAGTGCTTTTTCGGTGCTATTTTTCAGCTGCTGATTAAAGAAAAACGCTGGTACCAAGCCTTGTGGATCAAGCCAGGTTTGATAACTCACCTGCGCTGTTGAGTCGGAGGTGGCCGTGATCACCCAACGTGACGCTACCTCGCTAACCCGCACATACTTGTCACTTAGCGGCCAGCGCTGGCTGCATGAAGTGACGTCGATAATAGTGACGGTATCCTCGAATGACGTGGTAACACAACTAATTAATTCGCGCTGCTTAAAAGGCCATGGGCTGTTGATTAAAGTCCTTAACAAAAACTCACTATTGCTATAAATGCTTAGCGTTTCAATTTGCTCTATTTCCTCCAGCCATTGCGTGGTTTGTTCAAGGCTAGATAACACTCTAAAAACCAACTCTTTAGACTTATTAGTATTAAACATGGCGTTAACCTGCTTAAAATCACTGCTTGGGTAAGTTGATAAATAGACCTGTAATTGACCGTTTGAGTTTACTGGTCGAGTATCAACCGTAGAGCACCCCAGCAGGGTAATAATCGTGAAAAACAGGGTAAATTGTTGCAAATAAGCACGCATAATGAGCAAAACCTAAGAATTAAGTAATAAGTCGCTACTATAACGTTACGCTTGATAAGCGCCAATATAAAACTAAAGCTTTCACTCTGTACAGTGACTCAGGTTAGAGCAAATACAGTATTTATTGTTATCAATATAATATACGGAAATGCAACCGTTGGCCGTAATGCTTGCTTCAGATATTCTTTAATTAAACCAACAGCTGACGGACGGCTTTCAAGATAACTCAGGTTATAGCAATAAGCGGTTGTGACAGACGTTTGCTGGTCTGAAGTCAACTGGGTTTCTAACGCCAGTAAGCGCTGTTCAATTCTGGCTTGAAAGGTTTTCCAAATCGCATCTTGCAACCATAAAACTAGCATAACGGTTACCAGTACAATGCCAGTACGCTCAATGCAAAACGCGATAAAAAATAGCGTTATGGTCAGTAACTTAATGTATAACGAGTGTTTTTCGTAACTGTCGAATTGATTTTGCAGTAACTGCCATTCGTTAGCTAATTCAGGATGTGCCATTTTATCGTCTTGAAGTTATTGAGGTGTCTATTGATTAAAGAATATATCGGCTAATTTCGCAAAGTTGATAGCCTTTATTTTTACCTATATACCCGGCAAGCGCATTATAAATATCGCAAGCAAAAATCCATACATATTACGAAAAACCGCCGTAAATCCGTCCGTGGAGGCTTATTTTTCGTCCATGAAAAAGATGTTTTTCTTCACATGCACGGACATTGGCAATTTAGCCTTTAGGCGCTGTATATTTCAAAGTTTCTGAACACTTTATTGACGAAATATTGCTTTGAATATGGAGAAAACCTATTTTCAAGGACGAAAATTAGAGCTACATGGACGTATTCATGCGTTTTTCGTAATTCAAAGGAATATTTCGGTGGAGCAGCTGAAGTTAAATTAATACGCTCTTGCCGTGTACCTATATACCCGTGAGCATTGGAAATGCTGGAATTTGTAGCGTGAGTAAAATTCTAGCTACAAGGCGCGAGATTGTTTCGACATGGATGTAGATATTAGGGCAATGCAGGGGCATATTGCCGACCAATAGCTAGCGTGTGTGATTGAGCGCAACGCAGTAGATAGGATTTTAAGCCGTTACAAAACCTGTAGATTCATTGCTCATGGGTATAGGTAGTAACTCATTAGTAAAAATCAAAATAGTTACTATTAAATCAAAGCTCTACGACTTATCCGCCAGATAATCACTGCGTTCAATATTGTATTTTTGCAGCTTGACATAAAAGGTGCGTCGTTCGAGTTTTAGGGTCTCTAATACCGCGCCAATATTGCCCTGATGTTGACGTAACGCATCAATCAATAGTGCCTTTTCGTAGTGCTCGACCGACTCTTTTAATGACTCATTGCTGGCATCAAAATTTACGCTAGCGCCAAAGGAGGTTAAATCGGTTAAGTCCTGCTTACATTGCATTACGCAACGGGTCGCAATATTAATCAGCTCACGGACATTGCCGGGCCAGTCATGGCTCAGCAATTGAGTTTGTAATTGCTGGGTTACGCCGGGCCATTGAATATTAAAGGCTTTGGCAAAGGTTTGGGCGTAATGCTCGAACAACAATACGATGTCTTCTTTACGGGTACGCAGTGGTGGCAGCTGAATTTCGGCCACTTCTAGCCGGTAATACAGATCTTGGCGAAAGTTATCGTTGTCTTTGAGCGATTCTTTGGTTGCCGATATAATCCGAATGTCGATAGCTTTTGACTCATTAGCCCCCAAGGGTTCAATGACATTCTCTGATAATGCCCGTAGCAGCTTGACCTGTACATTAAGCGGAATCGATTCAACTTCGTCTAAAAACAAACTGCCTTTGTTGGCATATTCCAGCTTGCCAATACGTTTTTGCTGGGCACCACTGAACGCGCCTTTAACATGACCAAACAGTTCGGACTCGATTAAATCTTGCGGGATAGCGGCACAATTTAGCGCGACAAACTTGGCCTTTTTACGTGGACTAAAATCATGCAGACAGTTAGCAACCACTTCTTTGCCAGAGCCTGTTTCGCCGTAGATCAATACCGGCACATCGAGTTGTGCCAAGCTCAAAATTTGCTTTCGGATCCGAACTATTGCGGGTGATACACCAATCAAGCGATTTTCAATCGCGTCCATATCGGCCAGTTGGCATTCTAAATAACGTTGCGCCATCGTTAACGAGCGTTTTTCCATCGCGCGATTAACACTTTCGCGCATCCGTTCTGGCTCGAAAGGTTTTTCAATAAAGTCGTACACCCCAAGTTTCATCGCGTCGACCGCTTGCGTAATATCGCCATGGGCCGTCATTAAAATAACGGGCAGGCTGGGGTCAATTAACATCACTTGCTCCAGTAACTGCATGCCGTCTAACCCCGGCATTTTGATGTCACTAATAATCACCCCCGGAAAATCAGCATTGATAAATTTTAATGCTTTTTTGGGGTCATTAAAGGTATGGACCTTGTCAAAATAAAGTGACAAGTAATCGGCAACATTAACTAATAATGAATTATTGTCGTCGATTAAAACAACCTCTTTAGCCTTGCTTAAGTTGTTTAGATCGTTAACTTTAGTTGTCATTATTGTTCGTCCTTTATCGCTGCTGCTAGTGGTAACCAAATCAAAAACTGGGTAGTTGCGTTGTCGTAACTCAATTCAATGCGGCCGCCGCTGTCTTTTATCGCATTTTTAGCTAAGGCTAAACCAAGTCCTAACCCTTTATCTATCGTTTTGGTGGTAAAAAATGGTTCGAACAAATCTTTAGCGACTTGCGCTGTCATGCCGCCGCCATTGTCTTTGATAATCACTTGTACACCATCGGCTAATTGTTGTGCACTTATTTTCACATCAGGATCTGCAACCTCTTCTGTTGCCTCAATCGCATTTTTAATCAGGTTGCTAAACGCCATTGCCAACATCACGGCATTGCCTGTTACCATGTGTTCACCTTGGGGTAAATCAACGCTAATAACAGCTGAGTTGGCTGGTTGAATTTGTTCAATCACGCGCTGCAACAGTGGGTTAATGGCCAGTTCGGTCAAAGGCGAGTGGCCACGGTAACTAAAGGCTTTTAGCTGTACTATGACATCCTGCATGTGATCGCATAGTGGCGCCATGTTATTGATGGTGTCGCCTATCCCTGCAATATCATCACGTTGCTTTTTAATCACAATGCTGGCGAGCGCGGTTTTAAATGCCACAACGGGCTGACTTAACTCGTGCACAATGACTGCTGCCATTCGTCCCAGCACAATCATTTTTTCTTCACGAATTAATTCTGTTTGCAACGATTCAAGTTCTTTTGAACGTTGCTCAACCAAGCTTTCGAGCCGACTGTTGATGTATTGTAACTCTTGCTCCACCTTGGTTCGTTTGGTGATATCAACCACAGTCACCAAATAAACTGATTCATCAATATTGACCGAACCAACCGAATACATAATGGGTAATGGCTTTGACGCTTTACTCTCGATCACGGTTTCAACAAAACCGCTGGTAAAATGATTACCTTGATTGTCGGTAAAAATTGAATCAATGAATCGACCAATCGCTTGCCCTTCTATAGGCTCATTCGACGCGGTTATCATGTTTCTAAACACCGGATTAACGCTCAAAATAAGACCTTGGCTATCAAGTGTCAGTAATCCTACTTGGGTATTGTTGATAACCGACTGCAGCTGGGCACGGCGCCGTTGATTGGCCTCCAGCTCTCGTTGCTTGGTATATTCAAGCATATATTTATGCCTGAGCGCGATATAAATACTCAGCAAAAAGAAACCAATAACCAAACCAGAATACAGCGTTTTTACCAATACCGCGCTATATGGGGAACTCGAATAAATAACCCAACTTTTGCTGTCAGCTTGGTCTGAAACAGCAAGAGATCGAGCATTTACTAAATAATAATGCCGGTCTATTTGCCACAAATTAAGCGATAACCAGTCAAGTTGAATTTTTTTTCGCACAATATTGGTTGGAACATGGTGGGCAAATTGTTGTTGTTGCTTAATCAGATTAATTTGATTGGGGCCTAAATCGGTCAAGCTGTCGTAAAGCCATGTGTTTTGACTCGACATTAAAATAACCTCATCACTGTTGGCGATAAATATTTCGCGCTCAGATCCACTCCACGAATTATCAATTTGGCGTGGTTCTATTTTTACCGTGATCACTCCAACCCGATTGTCAGCGTCCGTTACTTTAGCCGACAAAAAATATCCAGGAACCCCAGAAGTCACACCAACGCCATAGTAACTGCCCGTGCCGTAAGTAAGTGCGTCTTGAAAGTAGGGCCTAAAGTGATAGTTTTGACCAATAAAACTAGAATCGACATCAAAGTTACTCGAGGCAATAACCCGGCCATGATCATTCATTAAATAGATCACTCCGACTCCTGCGGTATCATTCATCAATTTTAACAACTGGTTAAGCTCGTCTTGACTGTCTGCGGTTGCGTCAGTTAATTGATAAGCAGATTTGTTGGCCAATATTTTAGGTAAGTATTGATAGCGTTGTAAGGAGCCTGAAAAAGAATTTTCAAGTAAGTTCAGCTGCTGACCACCAGCGACTAACTCCTCTTTAATCCAGTATATATGCGCCATAAGCACTAAAATTGGCAAGGCTAATATTAAAACTGCTTTAGTGTTGGCCGAACGCATATCACCTCTTTAATTCAAATAATTTTGCTATATTTAGACCATTAGAGGCCCTTTAATCGCCCCTATATTGTGATTTTAGCTCTGCACAGTCAACACAAATGCACTGAAAAATTCAACAAGTTACCTGCTTGTTTTGTTTGTGGCAGTGGTTGAAATAATGGTTACGGACATAGTTGTGAAAAAAAATTCACAACCATGCCTTAAAATGAGAATAACAATTCATAGCAATAGTTTTAAATCAATGTAAAACAATCAGTTAAATATGGCACGAAGTGTGCACTATTTATTCGTGGTAGTTACGCAACATCAATAATAAATTTAACTTCGCGCGCACAATGCATGAAGTTAATACATAAAATAAACAACAAAGAGATAATTATTATGAAGTTACTAAAGTATTTATTAGCACCTATTGTCACCATTGGCCTGTCCTCTGCCGCGATTGCCGCGGAAGAAAAGCGTTCTTATTTATTGGCGACGGCTTCCACCGGTGGTACTTATTACCCTGTTGGTGTGGCAATTTCTACCTTGGCCAAAATTAAATTAGAGCCTAAACATAAAATTTCAATGTCAGCGATTACGTCGGCAGGCTCTGGCGACAATATTAAGCTGCTTAGAGACAACGAGGTGCAATTTGCCATCTTGCAAGGTCTATACGGTGCATGGGCATGGAATGGCGAAGGCCGAATGAAAAAACAAGGCGAGCAACACCATTTTCGTTCAGTTAGCATGCTGTGGCAAAACGTCGAGCATTTTGTGGTTAACAACAAGGTGGTTAAGGGCGACGAGCTAAGTGCAATCAGCCAAATGAAAGGTGAGAAGTTCTCAATTGGTAAGAAAAACTCAGGTACCGAAGGTTCAGGTCGTCACATTTTAGGTGCGATGGGCGTTGATGTTGACGGTTTCTCTAACGTGCACATGGGTTACGGCTCAAGTGCTGGTGCAATGCAAGATGGCCGTATTAAAGGCATGAACATTCCTGCTGGCGTTCCTGTTAGCGCAATCACTCGCGCATTTTCAAGCCTAGGCGACGACATTAAAGTGCTAGACATCTCTGACGAGTCACTGGCTAAAATCAACAAAGACTTCCCATTGTGGACCCGCTTTACTATTGCTGCCGGTACTTACCCAGGCCAAGAAACGGCGATTAATACCATTGCTCAACCTAATTTCCTTGCGGTTAACGCCGATGTATCTGAAGCTGATGTGTATAAGATCACCAAGACCATTTATGAAAACCTACCGTTCTTAAACTCAATCCACAAAGCAACCAAAGCAATGAGTGCACAAAAAGCTATTGCCGGTTTAACTGTGCCATTGCACCCGGGCGCTATTAAGTACTACCAAGAAATCGGTTTAACTATTCCTAAACACCTAATGTAATAACAAACCCTCGCCCAGTAGTTATACCTACTGGGTCACGTTTCACACCTAATTTAAGTTGGCTCCTATGTTGTCTCAAGATTCGCCAGTAATGGAAAAAACCATTTATTGGTTAGCCATTACCACTAGCCTGTTCCATGTTTTTTTAAACTATTTTGCTTTCCTACCCGAGAATTGGTCGGCCGCACTGCACTTTTCCTTTTTTGGCAGCTTAGCGATCCTGATGTATTTAAAGGGCACTTATTTACGAGTGTTCTTACTGATATTACTGGTGGCGAGCACCTTGTATGTGATCCCATTTGAGGACATGTTGTATAATCGCGGCCAAGAATTCATCTGGGCAGATTATGTCTTTAGCTCCATTACTATTATCTTGGCGCTGTTTTTAACCTATCGCGTTGTTGGTTGGTTTATTCCCTGCCTTATTATACTAGCGCTGACCTATATTGCATTTTGGGGCAAGTATGTGCCCGGAATGTTTAACTTCAGAGGCCTGTCTTGGGAGTCGGTTTTATTTCGCAGCTACTTCAGCCCCGATGGCATGTTTGGCTCGATAGCCCAAATATCTTGGACCTTTGTTTTCATGTTTGTACTGTTTGGTGCCTTTTTGCAAACTTCTGGCGCCGGTAGTTATTTAATCCATGTGTCGGCTCGACTCGCCTCTCGCTTTAGAGGCGGACCGGGACTAGTGGCCGTGATCGCTTCGGGCGCTATGGGTTCTGTATCAGGTTCTGCCATCGCTAATACCGCAGCCACAGGTGTTATCACTATTCCAGCGATGCGCAAAGCCGGTTTTTCGCGTGAATTTGCCGCCGGCGTTGAAGCTGCCGCCTCGACTGGTGGTCAGTTAATGCCGCCTATTATGGGTGCTGGGGCATTTATTATGGCCTCTTATACCCAGCTGCCGTATTTAACCATTATCAGTGCTGCCCTATTACCCGCCATACTCTACTACCTAACCGTTGGTTTCTTTGTTCGTGCTTATGCGATTAAACACAATATCGATTCACCAACCGCGCAAGAGCAATCGAACGAGTCAAATGACTCGGATGAGCCGACTATCGAATACAAAAATGGTTGGCGTCATTTAGTTGCCATTGGCGTATTAGTTGGGTTATTAATGCTGGGTTATACACCGATTTACGCCGTTGGTGCTGCCATTGTGTCTATTGTCACGCTGTCTTGGATTTCGGAAAGTCCGATGAAAATAGCCGATATTGCAGAATCTTTAGCCCAAGGTGCTAAAGGCATGACAGTCACCGCCATTTTATTAGTCACCATTGGACTGCTGGTTAATGCTGTAACAACCTCTGGCATTGGCAACACATTTTCGCTAATGGCCGTCGACTGGGCTAATGGCAGCCTGATTATCTTGTTGCTGTTAATTGCGATTTCTTCATTAATTTTAGGCGCTGGGCTGCCAGTAACCGCCTCTTATATCATTGTCGCAACCTTGTTAGCGCCGGTATTGAGCGATCTCATTGCGATGAATCTGTTGCAAGACCTATTAGCGCTGGGAGCTAACCTACCGCAAATGGATATCTTAACCAGCTTAATCCCCAGCCTCGCTGATCCTGACATTCCCGTTAAAGACAGCCTGTTGGCACTGGCGCCAGATACCAGACAGGTGATTTATGAAATGACCTTAGCACCAGAAGTTTTGCTGGGCTCATTGTTAGCAGCTCACCTAATTATTTTCTGGTTGTCGCAAGACAGCAATGTCACCCCTCCGGTCTGTTTAGTAGCTTATACTGCTGCTGGCATTGCTGAGGCGTCTCATTCTAAAACAGCTTTTTGTGCATGGAAACTGGCTAAGGCGTTGTATATCGTGCCGGTATTAATGGCATTTTCAGGTCTTATCATGGGCGACTGGGTTGAGCGAATTTACCTATTTATGTTCTATACCCTAGGTTTATACTGCATTGTTTGCGCGTGGGAAGGCATTATTAACGACGCTATTGCATGGTACAAGCGAGTATTGGTCGGTGCTGGCGGTTTGTTGCTGTTATGGCCGATAGAACCACTGACGATTAAAATTGTCGTGGTCGCGCTATTGGTCGCTTTTTTGGTATGGGATAACCTGAAATACAAGCAACATAAACGAGCCGCACAGCTAACCTAAAAGTACACTCTGTGAATAATATGCCGCCCAGCTGTTAGATGTGCGGCATTTTATTTTCAATTATTGACTAAAAATGACAGAAAAACTAAACATCATACCAATCTAGATAACCTGAGTTCTGGATAAGAGCTTTGTAAACCATTGAAATAAAGCTATTACATGAACTATAAGTTCCAGTGACGCAATTTTAGTGGATATCAATCATCAGTGTTGATACCCAGGTTCATTAATCCTTTATCTAGTAATGTTAAAAGATGTTGAGTGTCTTTTATTTTGCTAAAAGCAACATAAATTTCACTAGTATGGTTAATCTTTCCCTTTCTAATCGCTGTTGGTTTCAACTTCATTTGGGTTAAAGTATGCAGAGCAACTTCATCAAACATTAATGCTAAGTCTATTCTTTTCCTTTGCAGCAATTCTATGAGTTGGCTTTGACTAGCTACCCTCATTTCTTGAAAGCGATGCCGGTGCTTTTCATATTCATCTCCATACTCATAACCTAAAATTACCCCTATTGTGCTGCCATTAGGGATGTCTGCGGCTGAATTAACGACCATATTAGATTTTTGATGGTAATAGTATGAAGCGGTGGCCCGCAAAATAGAATGCTGCCCGAAGTTGAATTTCCCCAAGGTATTTTGTTGCTTAGTGACATTAAATGCACCATCAACCTGACCAGTTTCAGCCATTCGAAGCGCCCTCGCGTAAGGCACTACAATAAAATTTACATTAATATCTACCGAATTAAATGCCATTTTCACAATGTCATTTGCGAGGCCACTGCCCTGCTCATTGGAATAAGGTGGCCAACTATCTTCTACTGCTAGCGTCACTGTGTCTTTTGCAAAGCAATCCCTCGCCATCAAGGGAATAATGAAAAAAAATATCATGCGTAATCGCGTCATAATACGAATCCTGATACTAATTGATCTGAGAAAGTCCATTTAATATGAATCTAAAGAATAGCTGGATAATTGGGCCTATACAAATCAATGAAGCAGAGTTTGAGCAGTCTGTCTCTGAATATCAATTAATCTCCACCGAGAGCTAATACGAGAGGAATTTAATTTACTAAACCCAATGGGTTTTAACAAATAGACTTTGCCAAATCTTTTAGTATTTTTTAATTTAGTAATACCTGAGACTGCGGTAATTTTTCACTAATTAATTGCTCAGCGTGCTCTTTAGAAAGCGCTCGGTCAAAGAAATAACCTTGGCCTAAATCACAACCCAGCTGCTGCAATAATTGATACTGCTGTGCGTCTTCAATGCCCTCCGCCAAAACCTGAACATTTAGCACTTCACCTAAGCTAATAATTTGTCTAACAAACTCTCTGTCGACTGTCGTATTACATATATTCTCAATTAGAGTGCGGTCTAGCTTTAGTTTGTCTAACGATAAGTGCAATGAACGAATTAAGCTTAATGACGAGTAACCCGAACCAAAGTCGTCGACTGCTATGGCGATGCCCAGCTGTTTTACCTTAATAACATTTTCAATCAATACTTTAATGTTTTTAACGCTTGTTGTTTCAGTTACTTCAATTTCAATTAACGCCGTAGGGCAATTGGTTTGCTCAATAATTTGCGCAATTCGAGAGATAAAGGTGGTCATCACCATTGTTTTAAACGAAATATTAATCGAAATTGGTGGCGGATTAAGACCTTGCTCAGTCCATGCGACTATTTGCGAACATACTCGGGTAAATACCGATAAATCAAATTCAAAATTTAAGCCGATATCCTCGGCAATACTGACAAACACATCCGGTGTTATGCGCCCTAATTCCCGATGATGCCAACGTGACAGTGCCTCTAGGGCTACTAACTCGCCATTGTTAAGATCATATTGGGGCTGATAATGAATATCGATTTGGTGTTGCTCTATCGCCTCTGGAAGTTCATCAATCACAATCTTATTAAACAATAGGCTGTCCGTGGCCAGCGTTGTAGCGTAAAAGTATTTTGAACTGCTATATTTTCCAGCTCGTTGCATTGCTGTTTCGGTCGCTACTTCCATCGAAAAATAGCTTTTATACACTTCGCCTAATTCACTTACCCCAATACTAAAAGATTTTTGAACTTTAATATTATTGGATAACTCAATAGGTATGGCAGACAAATCACATAATTTTTGACATAACTCGGTGGTATGTTTTCGGAAAGCAGCCGCACTTAATTGTTGATGATTGTCCAGTAAAATTCCAAACTTAGCATTTGAGTAACGCACGACCAAGCCGTTATTTCGCACTATTTTCTGCAATTTTTTTCCCAGAATTGCTAAATAATCATCGCCGGCCTGATAACTGTGACGAAAGTTTAGGGTCGAGAAATTATCTACCCTAAAAATAATCAGCGCTAAATCAAAAGGTGTTGTCTCAGGTTGACTCAACAGATAATTACCCTTAGCACTAATCGCCCAACCATTAGGGAGATTAGTAATAGGATCTATTGATTTGTTGGTTAACACCCTAAAACACAACCGGAATGTGCCAGCGTCACCTTGGCAATGCACCTTAACAGGTAATACAAAATGGTGCTTATTTTTTAAACTTGCAGCGCTGATAACGCCAGAGTTATTTAAACTGGCATTAGCATATAGGGATTCGAGACTCGATAGGTCGTGGTCCTCGATTGATAATATATCTTGTAACTGACTACCGATAATTTCTAACTCGGTATAACCAAATTGCTCTAGGAATAGTTCATTACAAGTTTTTACTAAGCCATTCTCAATCGTAATGATTGGCAGTAATAGATTTTCAGCATTATTCATTGTTGTGCTCACCGGTACCAAAGAAACATTGGGACGGGATCAGCCACAACGCCAGCAACTATACCATAAGCCGCCCTAATATCGGACCGTCGTACTTGTCGATCTGGATATTTTAAAGCCACAATGGCGCTAAAGAGCACAAATTAACGCCTAAAAACGTTATAACTGGAAAAGCCAAACAATCACCCTTGCTTGATGTCATCGCGGTGCTCGTCCAGCCAGTGCATTAATTGCTCTATGTGGGCTTGCATCTGCAATATTTCATCGTCATCTTTATTGCCAAATATGTATGATATGTCTGGTAATAAGGAGCTTAAAACTTCATCGCAAAGCTTAATACCAAGTACTGTAATTTTTAGGTGGCGGCGCCGCTTATCATCGCTATCCGAAATTGACTCCAATAGTTTTTTAGTCAGCAGAACCGAAACAATCTTGGTAATGCCAGGCTGATTCATCTCCATTACTGTCGCCAATTCAGTCACCGTCCAACTTCGCTTCGGGGCATGACTGAAATGATTAAGCACCCCGAACTGAGAAGGATTCAGTGGCATATTTTCAAAAAGCTTTGCCTCTCGAGTCGCCATTAATTGCCGAATTATCCCCAGATGCACCATAAGCTGCACCTCTGTTTGTTGTCTTGTTTTCAACTTAAATATCTCCGCTCAATGAAACTACCCACAAGTCCATTCCAAAGAATTAACTTTACATTCCAAAGAATATACAATGCATTCCTAGGAATGAAAATAATTTTTACCATCAAATTTTTCAACATCAACTTTTATACAACATACTTTTTATTACAGGCTAGGGGAATACAATGGACCGTCGTAATTTCATTCAGATTTTGGGCTTAGGTATTGGATCGGCTGTTTTAAGCAGCGCAGTTATTGGCTGTAGCGATTCAGATCACAACAACGATTTTGGCTGGAGTGGTCCCGACCCCAAAGATCAGGATATTCGGATGCAAGTACTGGCTTATGCTATTTTATGCCCAAATCCGCACAATAAACAACCTTGGATAATTCACTTCACCAGCCCTAGCAGCTTTGAGCTTTACGTCGATCAGGATCGCTTACTGCCAGCTACCGATCCGTTTTACAGACAAATACATATTGGCCAAGGAACTTTTTTAGAAACGCTTGCCATTGCTGCGACCGGGCTTGGTCATAAGGCTAAAATTACGTATTTTCCTCAAGGCATGTACAGCAATACCGAGCTACTTAATAAACCCGTTGCCTCTATCGAACTAATTAAACAACCACAGATCATTGCTGATCCTCTCTTTGCTCATCTGCTAAATCGGCACTCAAATAAGCGCGAATATGATAATCGCAATTTAACGACGATAGAAACTGAGACTTTACACGCATTTCACGGTCACAATAATAACCATCAATTGACCATAGTTAACTCAGCGAAGGCAAAACAACATCTCGAGCAGATACTGACCGACGCGATGAAAATAGAGGTGGGTAACAAAAGTCGTGATCGTGAAACTATTGAAATGTTTCGCTTCAATGAAGCGGAAGTTGAACAACACCGAGACGGATTCGGGTTGTCGCAGTCGGGTGTAAGCGGGTTCAAAAAACT
>Ga0105355_10002421_pt1 | contig 16821 bp, 14 predicted proteins | sample GOMGulsemesocosm_2_FD_83508 | JGI IMG/M metagenome (GOLD analysis project Ga0105355, IMG submission 83508) | Methane-oxidizing microbial communities from mesocosms in the Gulf of Mexico - GOM9C Gulf of Mexico | ecosystem: Environmental > Aquatic > Marine > Cold seeps | place: Gulf of Mexico... | reverse complement strand
TTCATAGCATCCAAACTTATTAACATGAACTAGCCCCTGTTAATTCGGCTACCGCATTCTCAAACACTTGGCCGCGTTCAGCAAAGTTTTGAAACATATCCAAACTAGAACATGCTGGAGATAACAAAATAACATCTCCTTTTTTGGCAAACTTTGATGCTGTAATAACCGCTTCTTTCATAGTTAAAGCCGCATGCTTTTCGATTTGTTCTGATGCCTTGACCATTCCTTGTATTTTGTAACCATCGATCCCGAGGGTGATTAGACAGTTAACCTGTTTTTCTATCGCTGTAACCAAAGGGGAAAAATCCGCCCCCTTACCGTCGCCACCCGCAATTAATATAATTTGACCATTTGTCGGTAAAGACATCGACAAGCCATTTATCGCGGCTAAACTTGCACCTACATTTGTAGCTTTAGAGTCATTAATCCAATGCAAGCCATCGTGACTTTCGATACGTTGACATCTATGAGCCAACCCCTTAAAACCTGGTAATACTGCGACCATTTCATCTATTGGCCACCCGGCACAATAACCCAGCGCCAAAGCAGCTAAATAATTTAACGCGTTGTGTTGACCCGCTAAAGGGAGATTTTCTAAAGCAATTAACTGTCTTGGACCAAACATTAGCTGTGTTTGATTTAATAGATTTGCCAAACCGAAGTGACAGTCTTTTGGCTGGTCGCTGCCAAAGGAAATGATCTCTAAATTGTTTGTAATTTTTTGGTTTACTTGGCTTAGCTCATCATCTCGATTAACAATGGCCACTGCACATTGTTGATATACTTTTTGTTTTATTGCTTGGTAATTTGCCAAGTTTTTATGGCGATCTAGATGATCATCACTAATATTTAGCACCGTAGCGGCAATAGCCTTCATACTCGACAATGTTTCAAGTTGAAAGCTAGATAACTCTAAAACGAGTACCTCAGGCTTAAGTTCAGGTTTAAGATCAGGCATTAAGCAATTGAGAATTGGCACACCGATATTGCCTGCCAACTGGGCGTTTTTCCCTAAAGACTTTCCTAAATACTCAACAAGAGATACTACCGTTGACTTGCCATTTGAGCCAGTAACAGCTAAGACAGGAATTGGCTTTTCTTGTTGATTATTGAGCAAACAAAAAAGTTCTACATCGCCAAACACAGTACAAGTTGGATTTATATATTCGGTAATATTTTCAACATCAAGGTCTATGCCTGGACTAACAAGTATTAGTTCAGCGCCGGCAATCAGCTGCTGGTCCCAATAACCTAATACCAGATTTATATCAGGATAAGTGCGATGAAATTCTTGTTCATTTAAACTGCCATTATTGGCATGAGACGTTAAAGAGTGGCGGCTATCATTAACAGCAAACGAAATATTATGATCATGCAAAAAGCGCACACAAGACATACCTGTGATCCCTGCGCCTAGCACAACAATATTTTTCTTTGTTAGCAATGTTGTTAATAACAATGGTTTCATACTCGTTTAACTTTTTCCTTTCTCTCTTATTCGTATTTAGTTTTTCAATTGTGCCTAGTTATCTATTATCGACACTTATCTGTTCCACTAGTTGTGACTAAACTTTAGCGAAGTTTTAATGTCGCCAGACCTATCAGTACGAGGATCAACGATATGATCCAAAATCGCACGATAACTCTCGGCTCAGGCCAGCCCTTTAATTCGTAATGATGATGTATTGGCGCCATTCTAAAAATGCGCTGCCCTCTTAACTTGTATGAACCAACTTGTAAAATTACTGATAAAGTTTCAATAACAAATACGCCGCCCATAATGAATAATACCAACTCTTGTCTTACTAATATCGCGATAACCCCTAATGAAGCACCTAATGCCAATGAACCGACATCACCCATAAAAACTTGGGCAGGATAAGTGTTAAACCATAGAAATCCTAAACCAGCGCCGACTATTGCCGTACAAACCACCACAAGTTCACTGGTAAGTGCAATATGAGGAATATTTAGGTAGGCGGAGAAATTGACATGGCCAGTCATATAAGCAAAAACAGCGAATGCAGCTGCCACCATTATTGTTGGTACAATGGCTAAACCATCAAGACCATCAGTTAAGTTAACCGCATTACTGGTTCCAACAATAACGAAATAGCTCATCACCACATAGAAAATTCCTAGTTGAGGCAATACGTCTTTAACGAATGGGATCAAAAGCGCCGTTTCTTCTGGTGTTTGTGCAAAGTAAAAAAGAAAGAGTGCTGTTGCCAAACCAGCAACTGTTTGCCAAAAATATTTCCAACGAGCGATTAAGCCATTAGAATCTTTACGAATAACTTTTCGGTAATCATCGACAAAACCAATAATGCCAAATGAGGTAACAACAAAAAGTACTACCCATACGTAAACATTGCTTAAGTCAGCCCATAACAAAACGCTAACGATGATTGAAGCCAAAATTAAAATGCCACCCATGGTGGGCGTACCCGATTTTGCCAAATGGCTTTCAGGGCCGTCATCTCGAATGGTTTGACCTATTTGCATACGTTGTAAATAACGAATTAATTTAGGACCAAAATATAAAGAAATAGCAAGCGCTGTTAATGTGCTAATAATTGCGCGAAATGTTAAATAAGAAAAAACATTAAAGGCACTAAAGTATTGCGTGAGGTACTCACCTAGCCATAATAACATTAAGCATGCTCCTTAAGTGAAGTTTGCCAAGCGAGAACATCTTTCACAACAAGTTCCATTTTGGCACTTCGAGAGCCTTTAATTAAAATAGATACCTGTTGCTCTTCTTGTTTGAGTATTGTTTGTAATTTCATCAGCAATTCACTTCGATCACTAAAATGCATAGCGCCACAGCCTATGTCAGCGTGGCATTTTCTCTGATAATTAAAGCCATCAGCCGCACTTTGACTTAAAACGCCAAGGGTTAATAGGTTATTTACGCCTTTAGACTTTGCATACTCACCCACTTCTTGATGATAAGCGCGCGATTGAGAGCCTAGTTCAGCCATATCACCTAAGATAAGAATTGTTCGTCCTGGATAAGTGGCTAATAAGTCGGTAGCGGCTTTAATTGATTCAACATTGGCGTTGTAACTGTCATCAATAAGCTTAAAGTTATCACCAAGTTGATGAAGGTTTAATCGCCCTTCGACTGGACTCATTTCAGCTAAGCCTAACCTGACATCATCTAAACTTGCACCAAATGCTAATGCGATAATTGCGGCTGCAACAGCATTACAAACATTATGCTGACCAGGAACAGTTAGCTCAATATAGGTGTTACCTAAATAAGTATTTAGTTTGAAACTGGCGCAACCATCTTCATTTAACACTACATCTGAACTAAAGCAGTCTGATTCACTTAAACAAGAAAAACGACGTACCCGCTTACTCTCTAATCGCCATTGCCATTTATTGGCATATTTACTGTCTTGATTGTATATGGCTAAACCATCTTCAACTAAGCCTTCAAAAATTTCGCCTTTTGCTCTTGCAACTCCACATAAATCGCCAAAACCTTCTAGGTGAGCGGCAGCAATATTATTAATAATGGCAACATCTGGTTTTACTAGTTCACAGGTATAGGCGATCTCACCAATATGATTTGCTCCTAACTCTATAACAGCATAGTCATGCTTTTCTTCCAATCGAAGTAAAGTTAAAGGCACACCTATATCATTATTGAAATTACCCTTCGTTGCTAAAACATTACCTAATCGAGCAAGTATTGCAGCTACCATTTCTTTTACTGTAGTTTTGCCACTACTACCTGTAATAGCGACGGTTTTAGGGGCTATTTGTTTTTTTACCTGCGCAGCTAACTGACCCAGTGCCGTGTGGGTATTTTCAACTAAAATCTGCACAGCATTAACATTTTGAAGCTGACTCACGATCATTGCCTTACAACCTAATTCAACGACTTTATCGGCGAATTTATGACCATCAAAGTTAGGACCTTTTAATGCTAAGAATAATTCACCCTTTTTCAACGAACGACTATCAGTTGTTACGTTTTCAATTGTTATTTCATCAATGCTTTTACCGTCACAGGCAGGTACTACTTTACCTTTTACGGCTTGAGCGATCTCACTTATTAATAAAGGGATCATAAGCTCGCCTTATTTTGGTAAAACTGTGCAACAACTTCGCGCTCGTTATAAGCAATTTTTTCGTTAGCCATTAAGATATAATCTTCGTGTCCTTTACCTGCCAACAAGACAATATCATCTGCTTTTGCATGACTAAGTGTTGAAGTAACTGCTTGTTCCCGATGCAGCATAACAGTTACTTTTTCTGGTTTGTCAAAACCCGCTAAAACATCGTTGGCAATAAGTTCAGGTACTTCACTTCTAGGGTTGTCATTAGTAACAACTACGTGATCTGCACCCAATTCAGCTATTTGTGCCATCAAAGCCCGTTTGCCTTTATCTCGGTCTCCACCGCAACCAAAAACTACCCATAACTCACCGTTACAATGTTGACGACACGCTTGTAAAGCTTTCTCTAAACCATCCGGAGTATGGGCATAATCAACAACTGCCGTTGCCAAACTTTCGCTGGTAAAAGACTCCATTCGCCCGATAATGGGGCTAATTGTCTTAACGACTGATGCAATTGTTTTTAAAGATATTTTCTCTGCAATTAATACCGCGATAGCAGCCAATAAATTATCAACATTAAAATCACCAATTAACGGACTAACAATTTCAATACTGCCTAAATGACTTTCTAGGGTAAAACTAACGCCCTGAGAGGAAGTGTGTATATGACTTGCAAATAAATAGCAGGGGTATTGGCTAATTGATGTTTGACGACCATAGACAATTAATTGTTCGTCTATTGTCCAATCTTTTAGCCATAACCTGGCTTGTGAATCATCACCATTGAATATTGCAATTTGCGCTTTATTTTGGCTAAACATTTTGAGTTTAGCTTCGGCATAACATTCCATCGTCTTATGATAATCGAGGTGATCTCTACTTAAATTAGTGAATACCGCAATATCAATTAAATCTGAGTCTACTCGACCTTGTTGCAAAGCGTGTGATGAAACTTCCATTGCGACTTTGCTGATAGCCTCTTTCGAAAAGTCAGCTAATAATTGGTGCAAGAGTGTCGCACCTGGCGTTGTATTATTTATATCAACCAGTGCGGATAATTTCCCAGCGCCGACAGTACCAATAACCGCACAAGAAAGCTGACAGGCATCAAGTAATTTAGCTATTATTTGGCTAGTACTCGTTTTACCGTTGGTTCCCGTAATACCTATTATCGTCATTTTACTTTGGGGATTTTGATAATATGCTTGCGCCAAAGAAAATAGGTGATTATTCAGTTGATAAAATTGAATAACTTTAATAAAAGAGGCATTATTATTTTCGTTTTTATCAACCACAGGTTTAGCAATAACATTGCCATGTTGTTGGCTATGTTGGCATTGGGCTAAAACTAAAACTGCGCCATTTTTAATTGCATTATCTATATGTTGACGACCATCCTGTTCACTGCCAATGACCGCACAAAAAATATCACCCGCTCGTACTTGACGACTGTCATTAACCAAATTTGCAGTTTCTATCGCTTCAATTTTTATATCAAATAAAGCCAAAGTTGCCAATATTGAAAAAGATGAACTTTGCATTGTATTAGGCATCTTCATTGTCCTTAATACTTTTGTTTTCATCTACGGTAATATTTACTCGGCTAGTGGTTGGTGCATCTGGCACTACATTTAGTGCTTGCAGTGCTCCTTTCATTACTCTTGAAAATACAGGGGCTGCAACGTCACCACCATGATATAAATCTCCTCCCGGTTCATTGATAACGACAACAACCACTAATTCTGGCTTAGATATTGGTGCGACACCTGCAAATAAGCCAACATAATCATTACCATAACCACCCGCTAAGGCTTTAAAGGCAGTACCTGTTTTACCACCGACACGATAACCGGCAACTTTTGCTTTTGGCGTATGATCATCAACAACATGTTCAAGCATATCAACAATGGCATTGCTGTATTTTTCAGAAAAAATTCGCGTTGACACCACGGGAGCATCACTCTTTTGTGCTTTTAAAATACTTAAAGGCCTTTTAATACCGCCATTTGCCAATGTCGCATAAAAACGAGCTAATTGCAGTGGTGTGGTCGCAACGCCCATGCCATAAGATATTGTTGAAATTTCAGTTTTAGACCAGCGTTGGCGGTCATGCATAATGCCAGAGCTTTCACCAATCAACCCTGTGCCAGTTGGTTCACCAAAGCCTGCGTCGAAAAACTTATCGAGAAAAAACTCTTTCGGCATAGACAGCGCTAACTTGGTGGTACCAACATTAGAAGAATGCACCAAAATATCGGTTAAACTTAGTTTGCCGTAATACCTAGGATCGCTCAATCTTCTACCGCCAAGACGAATAGGAGTTGTATCAATAATGGTGTCAAAATCTACTGAACCGAATTCTAAAGCACTTAAAACAGCCATTGGCTTCATAATAGAACCTGGCTCATAAAAATCAGTTATTGCTCGATTTCTAAAACGATGAATTGCTGTATTTCGGCGGTTATTTGGATTGTAAGAAGGGCTATTAACCAAGGCTAAGACTTCTCCGGTATAGACATTTGCAACAACAACTGAACCCGAAGTTGCTTTAAACGCTTCAACCGCACCTTTGAGCTCTCGGTAGGCTATCGTTTGAATACGCTGATCTATACTTAATACTAAATTTTTCGCTTTTTGTGGAGCCTCGACAGATAATATTTCTATCGGCCGACCTTTCGCGTCTTTTCTAAATTGGGTTTTACCGTCACTTCCGGTAAGTAATTGGTTATAAACACGCTCTACACCTTCGATACCTTTATCGTCAAGGTTTGTAAAACCAACAATATGGGCGCTTATTTCACCGGCAGGATAAAAACGTTTTGATTCCTTACGCAAGTGAATACCAGGAATTTTTAAGTCTTTTATGTAATTAGCAACCACAGGCGAAACTTGTCGTTCAACGTAAACGAAACGTTTCGCTGGATTTCTAATAATTCGAGCAGTTAGCGTATTGACATCTCGACCTAAAACATCAGCTAAAGCTTGCCAATGTTTAGTCATAGCTAGCGCTTTATTATCCATCATTACTTTTGGATCTGCCCAAACCGTTTCAACAGGAACGCTAATGGCAAGTTCATGACCATTTCTATCAACAATGGAGCCACGTTGAACAGTGTTTGCCAAAGTGCGCAAAGAACGCATATCACCTTGTTTCTTAAGCATGTCAGGTTCGAAAACTTGAATATAGGCCGTGCGCGCCATTAAACCGCCATAAATTAACACAACAATGCTGATCACAACGTAAAAACGCCACGCAACATTGGTTGGTTTATATTTATCTGACTGTTTATTCACGGTTTTATCTTTTGCCTTTATTATTTATAATTATTTTTAAAATCTTTATTTACTCAAGCCTAATAATAATTTCAGACTTGGCATTTGGCCGCTTCATTTTTAACAGTTTTACGGCTTTGCTTTCTATAGTACTGTGTTCCGCTAAGCTGTTTTGTTCGAGTAGTAGGTTTCGCCACTCAATATCCAATTCATCTCGTTGCGTTAATAACAATTCCAATTCACTTGTAGTTTGCCTATTTACATGAGTAAAAAATACGACAGCAAACGCAGACACAACAACAACAAACATTAAAATATAACTCAAAAGATGACGCTGTATGTCTCGCCATATATCAAGCGCAAGCACAACTTTTTGCGTCGCCATTTAATTGTCAATCCTGCCAGGCACTTTCACAATGAAAGTTATAGTTAGGCATTAATCAACCAACCGCTGAGCAACACGTAATACCGAACTACGCGACCTAACGTTCTCTATCACTTCTTGCTTACTTGGCTTGGTTTTACGACCAATAAGCTCTAATTTGATACCCTTTCTTAACTCAGCCTCACTGATTGGTAAACCACGAGGAACTTTCTTTACTTGTGAATTTTTTTTCATAAATTGTTTCACGAGACGATCTTCTAAGGAGTGAAAGCTGATCACCACTAATCGTCCGCCTTCTGCAAGTACAGATAAAGAAGCCGCTAATACTTTTTCAATTTGTTCTAATTCGCTATTGATATAAATACGTATAGCTTGAAAACTTCTTGTAGCAGGGTGTTTTTTAATTTCTCTTTGCGGAGCGGTGGTCTTGATTAATTTTGCCAACTCACCTGTGCGGGTTAGTGGAAATTCATCACGACTATCAACGATGGCATTAGCAATCCGCCAAGCATGCTTTTCTTCACCAAAAGTTCTTAATACCCAAGTGATATCTTCCACATCAGCTGTTGCCAACCACTGTGCCGCAGTTTGACCACGGGTAGTATCCATTCGCATATCTAAAGGACCATCTTTCATAAAGCTAAAACCACGCTCAGCTTCATCGAGTTGTGGTGAAGAAACACCTAGATCGAGTAAAATTCCATCGACCTTTTTATTTAATTGATGTTTGTCAGCAATTTCCTGTAGGCTAGCAAAACCTTGATGCTCTATTAAGAAACGTCCATCTGAAGAAAATTTTTCTGCTGCAGCAATAGCAGTAAGATCGCGATCAATGGCAATTAAGCGTCCTTGTGCAGAAAGGCTGTTTAAAATAAGCCCTGAATGCCCACCTCGGCCAAAAGTACAGTCGATATAACAACCATCGGGTTTAATGGCTAATCCTGCAATTGCTTCATCAAGCAATACTGAAATGTGAGATTTATCTGTTGACATATTAGTACTTTTTTCGGTTGTTTTGACTAAAAATCACGCTACTATAACTGCAGATCAAGTAAACGTTCAGGTAATTCAACTTCACTAGGAACAATGCTGCTAATATCTTGCTGCATGTGATTCTGCCACGCGGCTTCATTCCATATTTCAAATTTTCTTAATTGCCCAACTAACATAATGCTCTTATCTAAACTTGCGTGTTGCCGCAGTGGACCACTTATCAGTAAACGGCCACTTTTGTCTAATTCACAGTCAGAGGCATAACCCAGTAATTTTTGCTGAGCGAGTCTTTCAACTCTATTCATACTGGAAAGTTCATATAACTTGAGCTCTATTTCTTCCCATTCAGGCAGGGTATAAAGTAATAAACAGGGGTATTGAAGATCAATTGTGCACACCATTTTTCCTTTACTATCGGCAACAATTTCCTCTCGATACCTAGTTGGCATCGTGATTCTGTTTTTGTTATCGAGCGTAATTGCGCTGGTGCCTCTAAACATAATCCTATTTTTATTATTTTGGGGGTTGTGTTATCTAATAAGATCCACAATTTCCCACTTTTCTCCACATTGCTACAGTTTAGTGACTAAAACAAACTTCTGTCAAGCAAAGTTTTGTTAAAATGATCATAGGCGATACCAATAAAAATAGGGCTTTTAAAGGAAGTTAATGAAATTGTGGAGTTTTGTGGATCTGAAGCCCAAATAATAGCTAAAAAAACGTTTTTTTAAGCATTTTTGGTCTAAAAAAACGTGCTGCTGGTAAAATTTCCCAAATTTAAGGCTTTATTCTTGAAAGTAAAAAGTTTTGCATGCTGTCAGATAAAGTCGAAGCCGAGAGATAACTCCGCCCGTTAAGGTGCTTGACCAAAAAACCAAGCGTCGTCTGCTCGATATTTTCGACATCATCCCATAGTATTTGACTAGACAAGTAAAAAGATTGAGTCGAGATGCCATTGTCATCAATTAAGAGTGTAACTTCGCTATTTGAGGCTTTGCTTAGCATCTGTCTTATTACCCACCAAGGTTTGTGGTAAAAAACACTAACAGCTTCTAATATGCCTAAAGCGACGATGAACCACGTAGCGTAAGGAGTAATTTGTGTAAATAGCAACAACGCCAATCCCGTGATCATCAATACCGTTGATTTAAAATAAGCACGAAACGATGTGTCAGCAATAACCGATTCAGAGTAACATTCGTTAAAATAGGCTTTGTTTAAAATAAAAGTGTTTGATTGAGAGAATGATGTAGTCATTACATTATACATGCGATTAAAAACGCTAAGTTTACCGATAAGCTTGCTAGCTGAATAGTAAAATCGTAGATTACTTTAGGGTAGATTTGCTAAAGTAACTCTTGTAACTAATATTTGGTTATTATTAATAATGACATCAAGGAAAGACAATGCTCAATGAAATATTGATCACATTAGTCATATTTTCATTTGTTCTCTATAATTTTCTGAAAAAAAAGCGTCAACAGCAAACCGCGTTCATAAAGGCACTGCTCTTTCCAGAAGGACTTAATATTAGACTAAAAGAAAGTTATCCTCACTTAACAGAACATGATATTGAGTTAATCTTGACCGGGTTAAGAGATTTTTTACTCTTTTGCCATCAAGCTAAAAATAAAATGGTCTCAGTGCCTTCACAAGTTGTTGATGATGCTTGGCATGAATTAATTCTCTTCACTCGTACTTATGAATTACTATGCAAAAAAGCTTTTGGCCGATTTCTTCACCATACACTTACAGAAAGCATGAGCACGCCAACAGTTGCCCAAGACGGAATAAAAAGAGCTTGGCGATTGGCCTGTGCTCATTCAAATATTGACCCTAAGAGACCTCAACACTTACCTTTGTTGTTTGCACTTGACGAAAAACTGAAAATTGAAGCTGGATTTATTTACTCACTAAATTGCAAAGATAAGGCAAGTGCCAATAATGGTTTTTGCGCAACACACATTGGTTGTTCATCTGGGTGTAGTGGGACTTCAGGATCATCATCAACAGACGGAGGTTCTTTTAGTGGATTTGGCGATTCAAGTAACGGCGGTGGTAGCAGCTGTGTTGGCGGAGATTAATTAAGTAAGGGTAGAATAAGACAAACAAACAAATTTTGTTTATCCTGACGCCACTTTTGTCTATACCCGTTATTTTATTTTATAAGGAAAGTCATGCTTTATTTTGGTTGTTTTTTATTGGTTACTATAGGGTTAGTTCACTCTTATTTAGGTGAAAAGTATATTCTAATTCGCTTATTCAGACGCGATAACTTGCCTAAAATCTCAGGTAGCGATTGGTATACAAAACGTGTGTTACGATTTGCTTGGCATATTACCACTATTGTTTGGTGGGGGGTGGCCGCAATTCTTTTTTTACTTGAAAACCCTAGTGAAAATATTAGACAAGAGATTTTATTCACCATTACCTTTACTTTTTTACTCAGTGGTATCGTGTCAGCAATATTTTCTCATGGCAAACATTTATCTTGGATAGTTTTCTTTGCAATTGCCGGATTATGTGGTCTCACTGCGATGTAATACTTGTTGCTATATTGAAAATAAACATTCAGTCAATAATATCGATTAAAAGAAAAAGTAAGTACATTGACCATGCCAATACTTTATATATTTTCAGGCTTACCTGGTTCAGGAAAAAGTTCTTTAGCTGCAGGATTATGTAAAAAACTTGGGGCTAGCTTTATACGCATTGATACCATAGAGCAAGCTTTGAAAGATTTGTATGGTGATGAAATCACATTATATGATCAAGGTTATCAAATAGCTTATCGTTTAGCGGCAGATAATTTAAAACAAGGGTTAAGTGTTATTGCTGATTCTTGTAATTCTGTGAAAGAGTCCAGGTTAGCTTGGCAAAAAGTAGCAATCGATTTAAATCTGAGTTTTGTTAATATTGAAGTTGTTTGCTCAGATATAAATGAACATAAAAAAAGAATAGAATCCAGAACATGCTCAGTGCCTAACTTAGTTTTACCTACTTGGCAGCAAGTAAAAAATAGAGAATATCAAGCTTGGCAAACCGAAATCATCTGTATTGATACTGCAGGAAAATGCCTAGTGCAATCAACTGTAGAGTTACTACAATTAATTAAATAACCTCAATAATAGCACAGAGCAAAGCCATGAAAATAAAGATTGGAAAGATACTGCTAAAGTTTTCTATAGCTCAGTCGATACAAAGGTTTGATGATAAAAGTTGTAAGCAAAATCACACTTGATTGCAAATTTCAATAAGACTCAATATAACAAAGTATCGCCCTACCAACATGCCTTCTTTATAGGTATGTTTTTTAATTAGTATTTGTAAGTAGGAATTATTATGAAAAAAGTAGGTTTTAAAACACTCGCTAAACCATTACTTATCGGCGCTATGGCTCTAACGGCTGTAAATACCACAAATGCCGCGACAGGCACATTCGCAGTTGGGTTTACAACCGTAGCGGATGTAACAATTATAGAAGTTCAACCACTTACTTTCGGTACGACCATGTTTATCACTAACGGTGGTACCTGTGTACTAGATGCCGCAACTCCCTTAGCTGCGACTATGCAATCGGATGCGACAACAGCATTAACAGGAGCAAACTTTGGTAATGTATCAGGCAGTGGTTGTGTTACTACGGCCGCTGGAGTTAGTGGTAACCAAGGAGGTTACTACCGATTAACTGGGTTAAGTGGTGCCGACGTAAAAATTACTATCAATCCAGCAACAAATGCGGATTTTACTTTTACGCCTAATTCAGGCTGTATAAATGACCACGATGGTGCCAGTGCTGCGGCTGACTCTGACTCATGTTTAGTTTTTGCCTCTGGTGTGCAGATTACTGCAACGTTAGCCAATGCCACAGAAACTGGTTTGAATCAAACCGATACTCAATTAATGGTGGCTGTGGGTGGTACTATCACCATTAATCAAGCATTAACATCTGCTACTGTTTATACACAAAACTTTACTATTGTAGCGACCTACTAAAATCCTAATTTCTCGTTTTTATGAAATCAATCATAACTAGTCGTTTTGGTTGGTTTTTTTTATTGACGGGTAAAATTTTTTATTCAATTATAATTCAATTACAAAAACTATTGGACTGATTAAAAATGTGCCTACGCTTAAGTCTAACTTTTCTTTTTATCTTTACTTGCCAATTTGGTTTTGCGGTCAGTCTTACTAGCCATCGTATATACTTAGATAAAGATCAACGCACAGCGTCATTTGTTATCTTTAACCGAGAGCAACAAACTGAAAACTGTAAATTATCTTTTCAAGACTTTCCTTTTGATAAAGCGGGTAATATGGGCAAGCTTATTTCAGGGGAAAGAATAAAAACTAGTGCGGCAAATTTAGTCCGCTTTTCTCCTAGGCAATTTGAAATAAAGGCAGGTTCAAGTCAAACAGTACGTTTTTCATTAAGACGTAAAGCGAATACTCCAGCCAGTGAATACCAGTCTTATTTAAGTATCAATTGTGGTAAGAACATTGATAAAGCAGCAAATATTGGCGTAATTTCTCTTTCTCCTCGCTTAGTTCATAATGTTCCGGTTATCGCGAGAACTGGCACACTTAATGCTACTTTAGACATTAGCAATATTCATTTATCTAAAAATGGCAACTTGGCATTCAGATTAAATAAATCTGGAAATCGTTCGGTATACGGCATTATTGAGATTATTAACAAAAATAATGGTGAGAGAGTCAATTATTTACAAGGTATCTCTCTTTATGTGCCTTCAAACTATAGAGACTTTGATTTTGCGCTACCTAAGGGTGTCAATCCTAATACACTCGCAATTAGGTTTATTGAGGATAAAGAATATGGTGGTAATTTAATCATAAACAGTAAGGTAAATTTGTAGATATAATTATCTTAAACTTTGTGATTTTTACCTAAATAATAAAATAATAACGGTGAATAAATAACAAAATGCTAGGGCAAGGTAAATTAATAACGAGCGTTTATTTTAATGTATCATTATTGATACTTTGTTTCCTATTGCCCTCAACCATCAGTGCAAAGAACTTATCCAAAGTCATTACAAATAGCGACAATATATTATTACTTGATACATTCCTTGATAAAAAACCACTTATCTCAGCACTCGACACTTATATAGTTAATAATCAACTGATGCTCGCAGCTGAACCTCTTTTTGATAGCCTAACGTTACGCTATTTAAGGGAGACGAATGTCTTACGCCTATGGAAAAAACAACAACTTGTCGAACTAACTTTAAACCAAGCGGGTTCAGACGGACAATGGGCTGATGATGGCTTTTATTTGTATATAGACAGTGATACCTTTAGCCAAATATTTAATGTCGACATTACTTATAATATATCGACGTTAAAGCTTGAGATTAAAACACAAGACTTTCAATTCCCTAAGCAAAGACTTGCATCCCTCGCCCATCAAAGGCAGTTGGAACAAGCGGCTACCCACATTGATTCTCTAGAGATCAATCGCGATAATTTACTAGAAGATCAATACCGTCTGTTTACCATCCCTCATGGTTTATTTTCAATAAATACCAATATCGATCATGAACATGAAGCTTCAGTAAATTACAGTGTACAAACCGTTTCTGATTTTTTATACCATTCTACCAGTTTAACCATAAACGACTCGAACAGAGCAGATGCTACCGGACGATTAAATTTCTCCCGTTATAAAAGTTTACCCGATAAGTTAATAGCTGGTGCATTTGATCAGTATAGTTTTGGTGATATAAATACAATCTCTGATAATTTAACCAATAATACCCAATCAGGACTTGGCTTTATCTTTTCTCGTTCCCCTGAGCAATATAGAAACAGGGATGTCGGAACAACAATAACTGAAGTCGCAATACCTGGCTGGGATGCCGAACTTTACCGCAATGGCCAATTTATCGCATTAAAGAAAGTACCAAATGACGGCAACTTGATCTTTGAAGATGTAGAAACACAGTACGGGAGCAACCGTTACGAGATAAAGCTTTATGGTCCTTTTGGCGAAAAAGAAACACGAAATCAATACCTAACCTTAGACAAAAATGCTTTGGCTCAAGGTCAAATGGCCTATAGTTTCTATGGCTTGGATGCAGCTCAACGACTTATAAACAATCAAAATGATGACAATTACTCATTAGACAATAGCGGTGCATCAATCAGTTATGGTCTTACGGATAATTGGCTAATTGGCTTTAATTACACTGCCAGTAAAGATTTAAACCAACAAAATCAGCGTTTGTATACCATAAAGAACGCTTTCGCCTTTCCTGGTTTATTATTTAACAATGAGATCTCACTACAAGAAAATAGAGGTTATGCGCAAATTAGTAGTTTAAGCGGTAACGCTTTTGGTCAAGATACGTTTAATTTAATTTATGAATCTTCGGATGATTACCAAAGCGGCCGTATTCATTCAGCAAATACTAAACGACAATATGCAGATTTTTCTTATAGTGGTAATTTTAGACCTTGGAATTATAGTTTAGGCCTAGGTTATACCGATGTGAATGACAATCAAAGTTTACAGGTAAGAAACATCCTCTCTAGAAGCTTTGCTGGCATAAACTTTAGCAACAACTTATTTTATAACAGAAACAAATTTAATAGCATTATTAATAAGAGTTTGAACGGCACTTTTGTCGCTGCTGGTGCATTAACTAAAAACGTGAGATTAAGCGCTTCGATTGATTACCGCCCTGATATCAGTAAAGTTATCCAAAATGCGGCTCTTTCTTTTGGTTGGCACGACAGCTTTAATCTTTATCATAATTTGCGCGGTGTTTATCAATTACAATCTTCCGATAGAAAATGGGATGTTAATTACAATTTAAGTTGGAATAGCGATAAATTTCAACTGCAATTAGCAGCAAATTATGACGCCCAATCAGATTGGACTATTGGTTTAGGTGTGCGCTTTTTCTTAGGGTATGACTATCATAATCAAAAAATGATATTCTCAAATCAACTTGCTTCAAACTCTGCAACGCTCAATAGTTATAGCTATCTCGACCGAAATCCTAACGGTTGGCGTGATGAAGGCGATTGGGATCTACAAGGGGTTAAATTTAGTGGTAGTCAGGCTTGGCAAAACCTTGAAAGTGGCAACACAGGTCATGCTATTTTACCCGGCGTCGCAACAAAAGCGCCTTTCAAGTTTAATGCCCAGTGGGAATATGGCACTAAGTCATTGGCTAACGACTTTGTAATATATACGCATCCAGGCGCTTATATCGATGTAAACATGCCCTTTTATGTCACCACAGATTTTTCGGGTTTCATTTCTAAAGTTAATTATTATCAAGAACAATCACCATTAACTGGCGTTATTATTGAACTCGTTAATAGTCGAAATAAACTCGTTGAGATCACTGCATCTGATTTAGACGGATATTATCAATTTTCCGGTGTAATACCAGGAACCTATCGTATTAGAGTTGCACAAGACTACTTAAGCCAGAGTGGCTATACAGGCACTAATGTCGGTTATCAAATAACAACACCAGCTACCGGCGGAATTATTGAACTTGATGAAATAACCTTGCAAAAAATGCCTTTTGATCAGCAAAAAGGTTCAGAGCGCATTAGTCAATTTAGTTCAAACACAAGTAATACCGAGGAAAATATTTGGTTTGAAGAAGGCAATCCGAATAATGGCAAGGTTTATAGTTTATCAGCAACCAGTCAATATGGGGCTCAACAACAATCGTTCGAACCCGACTCCCTACCAAATGAACCCGCTAACAGGCTGCAATTACCTAATAACCCGACAACAAGAGAGCAATTGCCAATTCAACCAGTTACCCGTACCCAATTGCCCAACCAACCTGTTCAACGACCAACATTACCTATTGTGTCAAATGCAAAGTCAATCATTCAGCCAACCCCTGATGTTATCGTACAAGTTAATATTCCTTCTGCGTTTGATCAGCGCCAAAGCCAAATAAATAAACAAGCGATAACCAGGAATACTCTCCCTATTCAGCCAATTGTTCGCGATAGATTACCTTTTCAGCCCGTAACTAGGGATTCACTACCGATAAAACCAGTAACTCGCGAGCTAGCAGACCCCCGTCAAGAGAT
>Ga0105355_10002420_pt1 | contig 16821 bp, 10 predicted proteins | sample GOMGulsemesocosm_2_FD_83508 | JGI IMG/M metagenome (GOLD analysis project Ga0105355, IMG submission 83508) | Methane-oxidizing microbial communities from mesocosms in the Gulf of Mexico - GOM9C Gulf of Mexico | ecosystem: Environmental > Aquatic > Marine > Cold seeps | place: Gulf of Mexico... | reverse complement strand
AGGATATAATAATGTGAAGAATACAATTAACAAGAGTATACCAAGTCGATTGTTGTCTTCAAGATAAACTGATTTGTCAGGCATTTGATTTGAAATGATTTGAGCAGGAAGACCTATAAATGAGTTACATAACCCATGTAAGAACAAAAATATCATCCAGTATAGTGTAAATAGACCATAGTCTTCAATTCCAATGAGTCTAGTAATTAGAATACCAATAATGAAATTTGTACCACTAACAAGAACTTGATCGGATAAAGCTAATACCTTATGACTTTGATTTTTTAAGTTTAGTTTCATTTTCCGTATATTGATAAATAATACAACGTTTTTTTGATTAAACCTTTTGGAACTTTAGTATAGTGTAATTGAGACCCATTAAAGTTACCAGAATAGTTTATTGATTTGTGTACGCCATTTAAGATGATGGCCATTTTATCAAGTTCAAAATTATTTTTAATAATGTCTACATTTTCAATATATTGAGCTTTAGTAGCGTTTACACGTATAGCATAAAGGCACAAAGTTGCATATTTAAGCATACATAAAGCGTCAATGGAAATTACAGAACCGGGGGTGTCTATAATGACAATGTCGAATCTAGATTTAATTGAGTTCATAGTAAGCCTCATATTTTTATGTGACAATGTCAATGATCCCAGTTCATTTAAGTTTGATAAACCTATTTTTACAATTTTGTCTTTAGTATTTATATTATCTACGTCAGATTTTGTCACTAAGTCTTCCAAATTATAATCATATTCAGCGTTAAAGCTAGGATTAAAAACGTTAACGTCAATTAATGCCACTGAATATCCCATTTTTAGATAAGTATCAGCTAAATTTTGAGATATGTACGATTTTCCCTCAGATTTAGTTCCTGATGTTACAACTATAGTTTTTTGATGTTGATTGAATTGAATGTTTAAAGAGGTTGCTAAATTAATAAACTCTTTATTTTTTATATCTTTATTTTTTATATTTGTCAACACTCCCAAAATTGGAGTTGATGTCAACTTTTCAACATCTGATTTGTTTAGTATTTTTCCACGAACCATTTTTCCACCAAAAATGATAATTATGCCAAATAAAATCCCTAAAAAACCGCAAACAAATGTAATAAGTACCTTATTGGGAGAAATAGGCTCTTTTGAAACCGTGGCAGGTTGTATGATTCTGTGGAATGAGATTAATGCAGAAGTTGCAATTTGAGCTTCCAATTTTTTTTGAGCTAAAAATGTATACACGGATTCATTGATTTGAAAATCGCGTTGTAATATTCTCATTTCTTTTTCTCTGGTCGGAATATCCTCGAATTGAGTATCCATTTCACGTAGTTTTAATTCAATTCCAGAACGTTTTATTTTTATATTTTTTCTGTTTTGTTTAATTGCTTTTTTTATGTAATCTTGAATGTCTTTAATTTTTTCATTAACGTTAATAACACGCTGATCAAATTGGGTATACTTAATTAATAAATCTTTTTTTTTGTCTGAGTAAAGTTTTAATTTTTTTACCAGTTCTGTTAATACTAAATCGCCAAATCCAAAGTTTATTGCCGTTTGGTCATAGTAGCTTCCTTCAGCCATATAATTGTCTAAACTAGTAATGGCCTTTTCTTCCATTTCATTGTTAATTAGTTGTAGGTGAAGCTTTGACATGCTTCTTAATCCTGTTTCGGTTTCTTGTAATGTGTTTATTACATTATTATTCATTTTGTAAACTTCTAGTTCATTTTCTGAAGTTTCTAAATCAGATTTTAAAATTTCCATTCTGGTTGTAATGAATGATAACGTTTTTGAAGCGGCCATTGATTTAGTTTCAATGTAATCTTTAATATAAACCTCACATAACTTGTTAGCAAAATTAGAAGAAAACATAGCATTTTCCGATTTAATCACAATTCTTAAAACAGGAATTTCTTTATCAATTGCTTTAACATCAACTAATAAATTTAAATATGAGATCCATTGGTCTTTTGATTTAATCTCAAATTGGTAGTCTCCATCCGTATTAATATTCTTATGAATCAATAAATCATTGTTTTTATTTATTTCAAGCGTATCACCATTTAATAAAAAAGGTGTTCCAAAAGTTGAGTAGGCAAGTTGTTCTTGATTCTCATTATATACCTTAAAACTACCTGCTGTTATAGTTAGTAAATAAACTGTATTAAAAAGAGTAGTTGATGACTGATTATATTTAAACAAAAGGGGATTGTCTTGAAAAAGTGTAGTTTCCTTTATAGTTCCTAATCGACTGACCAAAACGTTTAAATTTAATTCATCAATTGTTTTTCCGATTAAAAGTGGAGATTTTAAAACTTCAGCTTCAGTTTCAATCTTATTTTCAGAAGAAAACACATCAAAATCCTCATATAGGTTATTACCAGACATACCATATTTTATATCATCTAACTTGATTTTAGCCATACTTTGATATTCTGGATTACTGTACTGAATGGACTTTTTAGCAATGAAAAGACTGATCAATAACGTAATTATTAAAATTGGTAATCCTTTTAAAAGCGGAATTATGAGTCGTTTTATACTTTGGATTTCTTTCATAGAATAATTTTATTTTGTTACAGAAATTAAAATACCTATAGAAGTAAGTAAAGAGGCAAAAGGTATTAGAATTGGTGACTTCAGTGCCAATTTTTTTCCTTTTTTAGAAGGGATGTAAATGATATCATTTGCTTTAAGATAGATGTTTTTTTGATTAAATGACTCTAATTGAGTCAGGTCTACTAAATAAGGAATGTCGTTTCTAATGACTTTTATATGTTTTGTGTCGGCATAAAAATTTAAGCCTTGTGCTTTACCTAAGTATTCAATTAGTGTATTTGATTCTTTTTCGAGTAGGTAATTACCAGGTGATTTTACCTCACCTAATATGGTTACCTCTTTATTTAAAACTTTAATTTCAATAATAGGATCTTTAACATATGTTTTAAGACTATCAATGATAATTGATTCTGCTTGAGCTACTGTTAAACCAACTAAGTTCATTACTCCTATAAAAGGAATTGACGCGGTAGAGTCATGCTTGATTAGAATCCACTTTCCAAAAGATTCATTTGTGTTATAAATACTATAAACAGAACCAATACTTATGTCATCATGGTTCCAAATACTTAATGAAATTTTGTTATCGGGCACTAAAATATGCTCATAATGCTTTCCTAAAGCCTCAAAAATTGCTAAATTACTGTCAGCATCTCCATTAGATTGGAATAAGTTAGCATTCTTACATGAAGATAGAAAGACGATTAGTAGAGTACAAATAAGGAATTTCATAAGGTTACATTAAATTGTTGTTTTAAGTTAGTAATTTTTTTAAAATAAAAAGTTAAAAAATTTAGTTTTATTTTTATCGACCTTATTTTCTCGCGACTTTGTTATTTTCTCGCAATCAAATATTATTTCACTTAATCTGCGTTCACTGTCATCTATATCTTTGAGTAAATAATCTGTAGCACCATATTTCAAAGAGGAAATGGCAACTTTCATTTCTTTTTGACCAGATAGCATTACAATGTGAACGTTTGGATAAGTTGACTTTATCTCTTTTAAAACTTCAAAACCTGTAATGTCACCTAAAATATGATCTAGAAAAATTATGTTTGGTTGCTTGTATCCGTTGTCAATACATTCTTGCCCAGTGTGAAATTTTTCAAGTTCACAATCGCCTATAGAGTTTAACTTGGCTTCTAAAATGTTGGTGTAGAACTTATCGTCATCTACAATAAATATTTTTTTATTAGTCATAATATTATGTGCTCTCTAAGAGACTTTTATTTGATTATTTGAACTAATTACAGTTAAAAATGTTTTCAGAAAACAAGTAGTGAAATTATGAGAGACAATCGTTTTATTATCAATTTCTAAATATTCTAATTCTGTATCAGTAAACAGAGGACTCAGTATAAACAGTTTTAATTTTCCTGGATAAGAATGAGCCAAATTTTTTATTTTTGTAATCATTTGCAATTCTTTTTGCATTGAGATTTTACTGGAATAAAAGTCCAAAAGAATAAAATTTGATTTTTCTGTTAAGTGATGATTAAAAGATTCTAGGTTCAATTGATTTATTTGAATTGAATTAAATAAACCAATGCGTTGTTCCCAAAAGAAACTCCCTAAATTGTTGTTTGTTAATATGTGTAAATTTTTCATAATGTAAGTATTTGAGTGAATGTATACTTATATTATGCCGAGAACTTAAAGTGTTGATTATATGGGGTTTTGTTCGGTTGGTTCTCTGTTTTTTATCCCATATTGGGACTGAAGTCCTATAATTGGGATTAATTATAGGTTTTCGATTGTTTTTCAGCCAAGCTGATAAGTTCGCTTAATTTAGAAATAAATTCGATAAGTAATTCAGGATCTTTTATAAACTCTTTTTTTTCAATTTTTCTGACCAAGTTTTTCATAAATTGATTAGAAAGGTAATCAATGGAAGGTTTAATTTTGTGAGCTAATCAAGATATTTCAACAGGATCTTCACTGTTAATCATTTGTTTCATTTGAATTTTACCATCATCACAAAAGATAGAAAGCATTCGTGTTATGAATGAACTATCACCACGTGAGAGGCTATCAAGTCTTGTTGTGCTAAAAATAGGGTCTAGCTTTTCTTTTAGATCTTTTGTTTCTTTAAATAAAATAGATTCTTTTTTATTATGTGTTGAAAGTAACATTAAAATTTTATGTTTTAATCCTTCTTCCTTAAATGGTTTTGTGATATAATCATTCATACCTATGGCTAAACAACGGTCTTTCTCTTTTTTTAAAGCGTTGGCTGTTAAAGCAATAATTGGTATGTCTAATTTCATTTCTTGGCGGATAATTTTTGTAGCGGTTAAACCGTCCATAACAGGCATCTGCATATCCATTAAAATAATATGAGAATCTGTTTTACTAAGCATTTTTAAAGCCTCATCTCCATTGCAAGCAATGTCTGTAGAGGCATTCCACGTTTTTATTGTAGACTCAATTACAAATTGATTTACCGGATTGTCTTCTACAGTTAAAATTTTTACTTTTCTCCAATCTAATTGTGACGAAGGTTGTAATTTATTTACTGTAGATGTGTCCTTAAACTTTTTAAGTGGTATTTCAAAATAGAAGTTTGTACCCTTATTAACTTTAGAATTAACTTGTAGTTTACCGCCTAAAATAGCGACAAGTTTTTTACTAATACTTAGTCCAAGACCAGTACCACCATATCGTTTAGATATTGTGTTGTCTTCTTGGTTAAAGTCTTCAAAAATAGATTGTAAAGCTTCTTTAGCTATCCCTTTACCCGTATCCAAGACAGAAAATTTAACATGATGTGTATTACCTATATCACTAATTTTATCAAGTTTCAATGTTACCTCTCCTTTACTTGTGAATTTGATGGAGTTGTTTATTAAATTAATTAGAACTTGACAAATTTTTAATTCATCACCAAGATAAGTATCATCTAAGCTAGTATCAATTTCAAAATTTAATTTTAAATGTTTTTTGTCGGCAAGATAACTAGTAGAAGATAGTATTGTACTTAATGTTTTTCGTAAATTAAACTTGGTGTTATTTACTTCAATTTTACCACTATCTATTTTTGAAATGTCTAAAATATCATTTACCAAAAGTAGTAAACTTTGTGCTGAATTGTTAATATTTTGGACATATTCAAATTGGGTGTCATTTAAATCTGTATTTCGTAAAAGGTTAGAAAGGCCATATACTGCATTAAGTGGTGTCCTTATTTCATGACTCATATTTGCTAAAAAAAGTTCTTTAGCTTTAGAGGATGCTTTAGCTTCCTTATTAGCCTTTATAAGATCACTTTCCATTTTTTTCTGTGGTGAAATATCTAAATGTACTCCAATAGAACCTTGATGTTTACCTAATTCATCATAAAACGGCGCACCGCTAATAATTACCCATTTATATTCTCCATTTTTTTGTTTTATTTTTACTTCATATACATTAGAAATCCCTTTTTCCCTGTCTTTTGTTTTTTCTTCTAATATGGGTATAAAATCAGGATGTAATAAATAATAAGTGTCTCTACCAATTAATTCTTCTTTAGAATACCCCGTTAATTTACAAAAAGAAGGATAAGCCTTCAAAATTCTACCTTTCAAGTTAACTTCAAGTAATCCAAATTCTAAGTTTTCAATTATTCCACGGTACTTCTCTTCACTCCTAATAATAGCTTTTTCTAATGACTTTCTTTCTGTTATGTCTCGAACACTATCAATAGAGCCAGTCATCTTGCCGTCTTCATACGTAGCAGTAGAATTAACTTCTATGTAAATAAGTTTTCCCGATTTACTTTTTACCCTACCTATATAATTACTATAAAACCCATTGGTCTTAAGTTTTTCTAAGTAGGCTTTAGACTGTTTTATATCTTCTTTATGAAGTACTTCTGTGATATGCATTCCTTTAAGTTCTTTAGCTGAATAGCCTAAGAGAGTTTCCATTTTCGAATTCCATTCAACAAAGCATCTTTTAGCATCTAATCTAATTACGCCATCAAAAGCGCCTTCAAATAATTTTTTGTATTTTTCATTACTTTTCTTTAATTCATTATCACTTTTAACCCTTTCAGTGATATCCCTTGCAACTGCCCAAAAACCCATAGATGAATTATTTTTCATGATTAATTGGACATTTTGACCTATCCAAATCTTTTTTCCATTCTTTGTTATTATTGGGTATTCGTAGTAGGTTGATTCAGTATTGTTTAGAAGCTGATTTTTATAGAATAAAGTCATTTCATTTTTTTGATCTATTCTAACTATTTCAGAAAATCTCTTACCAATCAATTCACTACTAGTATATCCTGAAATTTTTTCACCAGTTTGGTTAATAAAGGTTAAATTTCCATTGATATCAGTTTTATAATCATGACATTGGCTGATTCAACTAAGTTACTGAACTCTTTTTCAACTTTTTTAAGTTGCTTTGTCTGTTGTAAAAGATTATCTTCTAATTTTAGATTTAATGAAAGCAATTTACTATTGGCATTATATAATTCTTCAGTTTTAGATTCTAGAATCCGTTCAGCCTCCTGACGTGCTAATTTTTCACGTTTATATTCTTTTTTATAATATGTTAACTCTTCTTCAGGCGTCAATATTTGTAATTTTTAAGACCACTTTTTTACCTTCTACTTCAAACTTTATAACTTATATACGTATGTCTTGCTTATAATAGTTAGTTGTGTTATTAATTAACCTAATCACAAAAGTGCTCATTTCTAATTTTTCTTCCACAAATCCTAAAAATACGATTCCTTTCATTTGTTATAATTTCACCTCATTTGCTTGAATCATTCTATAAATAGTTGACTTTCCAACTTGTAATGCTTTTGCTGTTTTTATTACATTTTTGTCGTATTTATCTAAGTAATGTTGAACAATTTTTGATGTATATTCTTTCAATGATAATTCCGTTCGCATTAAATCTGACAGCGAACCACCTGACACACGATATGAAATATCTTCTTCTTCTATAGTATTACCTTCTGACATAACAGATGATAATTCAATCAATGCTTTAAGTTCTCTTACATTACCAGGGAAAGGATAAGATAATAATTTATTCTGAGCTGTTTTACTTAAAAGTTGTTTTGGTTTATTATTACTAGAACAAAACTCATTTAAAAAATAAGTGGATAACAATAAAATATCTGAACCTCTTTGTCGTAAGGGAGGAAGTTCTATAGGTAGACCAAGTAAACGGTAATATAAATCTTGTCTAAATGTACCTTTTTGAACTTCTTCAAGTAAATTTCTGTGGGTAGCAACAATAATTCTAATATCTAATTTTACTTTTTTTGAGCCTCCAACTCTTGTTATTTCTTTTTCTTGTAATGCACGTAATAATTTTGCTTGCATGTTTATGTCCATTTCACCAACTTCATCAAGAAATAAAGTTCCTCCTTGTGCTTCTTCAAATTTACCAATTCGCCTAGAATTTGCTCCTGTGAAGGCACCTTTCTCATGTCCGAAAAGTTCACTTTCTGCTAATTCATTTGGAATTGCAGCAATGTTTACTGCTACAAATGGTTTTGCTTTTTTAGTTGAATTATAATGAATAGATTTTGCTACAACTTCTTTCCCCGTTCCTGTTTCTCCAGTTATAGAAACTGTAATATCTACTTGTCCAGCTTTGTCTATTAATTTAAATACTTGCTTCATTTGTGGACTTTCTCCAATAAACGCGCTGTTTCCATTATACTTTGTATGAACTTCTTTTTTTAACTCGCGAACTTCTTCTTTTAGCTCTTTATTTTCTCTAATACGTAAAATAGTATTCCAAAGCTTATTTTTAGTCTCTTCATCTTTAATCAAATAGTCATAAGCGCCTAAATTAATTAAGTTTACAGCAGTTGCTACATCATCCTGTCCAGATATTACAATAATTTCAGTAGAGGGAAACTGAACTTTTATACGTTTTAATAATTCTTCGCCATTCAAACCAGGCATATAGTAATCAATGCAAACTAAGTCAGGAGCTTGCTTAACTTTATTTAAAAAGGTTAATCCATCTTCAAAACAAAGAATTGAATAGTCTGGATTAAGCTCTAAATGATACTTTAATATTTCTGAATACCATTTATCATCTTCTACAATTATTATATTAAATTGGTTCGTCATAATTGGTTCAAAGGATTTGTGTTAGTATGACAATATACATTTATTTTTTTATTAAAGAAAATAAAATAATATTATTTGGTTACTCTATTGGTCGATTTATCAAAATAAATTGGGTTAAGTATTGACCTGGTGGGTAAAAAGTAAATTAAATGGAAGGTGATTTTGGTTTTTTTTAAGTGTCTGTTTTTTTTCAATTTCAAGTTTGAATTTGTGTCAGATATAGCATTACGTCCCAAAATGGGATTTTTTTTAAATCTATTTTTCCGGTAACCTCAGATATAAGTGGAGTTTGTGATTTTGGATTGGTTTTCGTTATAGGATAAACATTACCCGAAACGTTATTAATTAAAAACAGATGATTATGAAATTATTTTACACATTTTTAGTTTATGTATTTTTTACATCAACAAATGTTTTCGCTGGAACATCAGATTTGACTATTTCCGTTGATGCTGAAATTGAGGTTTGTAGCGGTACAAAGCAAAGTACATTAACTTTAATTAATAATTCAGGTTTAAGTTACACTAATATTATATTTAACATAGAATTACCATCTGGTATTATTTATGAAGCTGGTAGTTTGGATGAAACAACAACATATAACGTTTCAGAGTTAGATATTTCAGACAATTCTGAATTACTGTTTACTTCAAACGATTTACTTGATGGAGATAGTATTAAGTTTACAATTTACTATAGTGCTAATATGGATGCAATTTCATTTCAAAATGGTGGAGGCGTATTTAGAAATGATATTACTTTTATAAGTGATGAAGAATACTTAAATGAAGAGAGTGATGGATATAATATACTTTACCCTGTTATGAGTATTCTTAGTGTTTCTCCAAGTTCGCAAACATTTATTAGCGGTACTTCCGTAACAAGAACCATAAATATTATAAATGGAGGAAATGGTAAAACATCTACTTTATATATTACAGATGTTCCTACTTCAGTTATTTTAAGTTTAGATGCTGTAGATATTGGGGTAATTAGTGGAGATACAATCATCTTGTCAGGTTCTGATTTCAGTGGAATAGGGAATGGGGATAATTATTTTGATGAGTTTGAATCTATTACGGTGACAGAAACTTTATCAGGAACAAGTTGTTCGGATATAACTGTAACTTCATCTATCAATGTACATTGGTATTGTGAATCTTCATCTATTGCAACTTCTACTTCATATGCAAATGCGACTATTGATTTTCAAAGTCCAAACATTAAATTGACAGCAAGTGAATCATTAGATGCATGTTTTGGTGCAGGTATTGCTTCCGGCCAAGAACTGGCGATTATTAATTCCGGAAATGGAATTGCTTCTACTGTAGATGTTCAAATTTATAAATCTACAGGAGGGAGTTATAATCAAGCAATATTCTCACGATTTGACGAGAGTTCATTTCAATATAAACTAGGAATTAATGGTGGACTTAGTTCAATACCAGGCTTATCATCAACATCAACAACTTCTTCAGGAGATTATACGTGTTTAGGTGGAAGTCCAATTGGTAAAGTTGAATTTACCCTTGACGAAATCTCGCCATCTGATACCATTTATGTGGTTTGGGATATGTATTCATGTTGTATTCAAACGTGTGAAAATGATGATGTTTAGGGGTGGAAAGCAGAATTGGACTATACAGATGTCTGTGGAAGTACAGATTATAGTAAATCTCTGGTAGGTCAAGATGATAATGCTCAGGATATTACATTTTTCACCGAAACCCCAACGGACATTAATAATGACCAATCGCAAGACTATACATTTATAGTGTCTAGTTTCACAAATACGCTACCTGTTGGAGATGGAGCTAGCTATGTAGCAAGGTTTACTTTAGATGACGACTTACTATATGAAGATATTAAATTTCACTCAAATGGTATTGAGTGGACACCAACATCTGTTACTTATGACTCAGGATCAAATATCGTAACTGCAATTTACCCTGAAGATGCACCTTTTACAATAGCAAAAAGTGTGATTGATTTAACTTTAAAAGGAGATTGTGGAGATCCAGGATGGAAGAATATAGAATTGGATTTTTCTTATGTGCCAGATACGAGTTGTACAACAGGCTGTGAAATTCCGCTAGATTGTAATGTTATTGTGTCAACATATTTACATTGTCCAATGACAAGTTGTGAAGGTTTAAATGTACTTAGTTTTGATATAGAACGAACTAATTTTGGGAGTCCAGATAACAATTTAGACGGCGCCGCAGATGGTTCAGGTTCATTGGATATGACAGAAGTAAAAGACAATAGAGCAATGACAGGAGATACTATTCAAACTTCTATGGTAAGTGTGATTGAAACAACAACAGATACTTGGCAATATGCTAAATTTACGTCATCAGTTGATTATGGAGGTGTATTGTCATTTATTAATGCTGATTTAACAATTTATGATGCAGGTACTGCTACATCACATACTGTAACAGGTCTTGTTGCTACAACGTCATCTAGTGGGTATGAAAAGGATTTTATATTTGATTTATCAGTTTCAAATATTTCAACATTAAATAGTGCGCTAATTGGATATGAATACGCTCAAGGTGATTCAGTAAGCTTAAATGTTAATTACTATGTCTTCAATTCAGTTGTTGGCTTAATACAGGAAACAACATTTTTAAACGAGTTTTATTTAAGTGATTTCTCTAGCCCTTCAGCTTCTCAAAAAGAGAATTGTAATTTTAAAAATGGTAGAATTACGCTAATAGGATACTCTTGGAGAAATAACTCTCCAAATAATTTGACTGTTAAAACCTGTACAAAAACAATTTATCAATATTTTGGAATGTCAATTGGAGATGAATCTTCAAATTATGCTGGTGGAAATTTATTTCCTTATGAGTTTAGACAGTGGGGTAATGTAAAAGATGCGAAAGTAATTATACCACCCAATTATTCGCATGTTTCTACAACAATAAAATTTTATAGAACTCGAAAAACTAATTCAACTATTGCTGAAACAGTATCTTCAATTTCACCTGATATTACTAGTGGAGACACATTGTATTATGATTTAGAACAATTCTTTACCTCTGGGCAAGCAACCAAAGGAGATGATGGGTTTTATGGTAAGATATCAGTGGAGATAGCGCCGAATTGTGATGTGCCTGAAAATACATACCAAAATGTAGTTTGGACATTTAATTATCAAAAATCAGAGGCTATTGATGGAGAGGAATCAGGGTATATAAGTGCATCTTCTCCTGATAAAATTAGATTTAAGCGTTCATCTTTCAATTTATCGTCTACGAACCCTTGGCAGGATGCAAATACTAGAAGTGTGTCTTGGGATTATAAGATTAAGAATACCTCTTCTTCTGGTGCAGATAATACATGGATTCATATTGTAGCGCCATCTAATATTAGTATAGATTCGATTTATAATGACAATACATCAACCAAATTAACACAACAAAGTGATCTGTATTTGGTAGGAACAATTAATGCCAGTGCAACTGGAGATTTTACAATATATGGAACTTTCAGTAATTGTGATACTGTTCTTATTTCAACTTATGCAGGTTATGAATGTACTGGTTATCCGGATGATTTTGCAAGTTTCTCATGTAGTTACGAATTCTTGCCTTTATATGTAGAACCAAAACCTTCCGCTTATCAAACACGTATTTCAGCAGCGTTAATGGAGGATCCTTGTAGTCCACAGGTTGAGCTTACAGTTGATATTACCAGTGTGAAAATTGCGCATATGTATGATATGACCATAGATTTTATCACAACTGATACGTCCAGTATAAAAGTTGTAAATGGAACAAGTGAATTTCTCTATAATATATCAAGCAGTTATGCGAGTATTCCAAACCCTTCTTATAATTCAAGTACATATACTTTTGATATTAACAGTTATGAGTCGAGTTTTACAACTGATGGTATTCCAGGTGTTTTAGATTTGAGTAATAACCGATACAAGGTTAAAACGATATTAGAATTAGGTGATCAATTTAAAATAGGTGATTTTCTTCAGATTCAAATTGATGGACAAAATGCTTGTGATATTGATTTAGCAACAATTAATTTAACTTATGACCCAAATTCAAAATTTGAAAAGGATAATACAGCAGGTTTACATCTTGATAATAGTGAAACTTGGAGTGGATCTTGGGGGGATTATGATAATGATGGCTATGATGATTTATTTGTTCCTACAAATGATATTTTAATCGGAAACTTACTTTACCATAATAATGGGGACGGAACGTTTACAAAAATTACAACCGGGGCTATTGTGACTGATTTTGGTTCTTCAATTTCTGGAGCTTGGGGAGATTATGATAATGACGGGTATTTAGATTTATTTGTAGCCAATAATGCGGATTCAAAAAATAAACTTTACCACAATAATGGGGATGGAACTTTTACATCTGTAACAGGTTCTCCTATTGTAGATCAAGGTCTTTATTCACATTCTGCAGCTTGGGGAGATTATAATAAAGATGGGCATTTGGATTTAGTAGTATCCGATTTTCATTCAACACACTTTAACTTTCTATTTAAAGGAGATGGTATAGGTGGCTTTATTGTAGATAATTCTAGCGTTATTGCTCAATCAGCAAGTTCAGCAGTTGGGATTTCATGGGCTGATTATGATAATGATGGAGATTTAGATTTATTTATTGCTAATACCAATAATGAAAATAATCAATTATTTAGAAATGATGTAGGTGTTTTTGTTGAGATAACAACAGGTGTCGTGGTTACAGATGGCGGTAGTTCGGTTGGAGGAGTATGGGGAGATTATGATAATGATGGAGATTTAGATTTATTTGTAACTAATTCAAGTGATATAGAAGCAAACATGTTTTATGAAAATGACGGGGATGGTACTTTTACTAAAATTACATCAGGTGAAATTGTTACAGACCTCTCTAATTCACATGGTGCAACTTGGATAGATTATGATAATGATGGAGACTTAGATCTTATTGTGGCTAATAATCAGGATAATAATAACTATTTATATTCTAATAATGGAAATAAAACTTTTACAAGTGTAACAAATGCAATTACTGAAGAAACTAGTAATTCGTACGGTACAGCCTGGTCGGATTTTGACAATGACGGTGATTATGATTTATTTGTGGCTAATATTGATACTGAAGCAAATGACTTCTTTATCAATGAAAAGGGATCTTGTACAAATCACATTAGAGTGAAATTAATTGGGTGTAATTCAAATAAAGCAGGTATTGGTGCTATTGTAAAAGTAAAAGCAACAATTGGCGGTTCTTCTATTTGGCAAACTAAACATATTTCAACGCAAACATCAGCAATGGGTGGTCAAAACTCAATAAAGTTGTTATTCGGTTTGGGGGATGCTACTTCTATAGATAGCTTAATAGTGATCTGGCCATCAGGGGTTGTCACCAATATGGTGTCTCCAACAATTAATCAACTTCACACAATTAGTGAGGATTGTGGTTCAAAAGTTTGTGGGACTGTGTTTTATGATACTAATTCAGATGGTGTTCAGGATTCAGGTGAAATGGGGATTCCTAATTCTAAATTAGAGATAAGTCCTGGAGGACACTTTGTATACACTGACGATAATGGGTATTACCAGTTTTATATTTCTGATGGAACTTATACTATCTCTCAATTACTTGACGGTGATTGGGGTCAAGTCTACCCTGTATTGGATGGTGATTATACAGTGATAGTTAACTCAGCGTCTTCAACAGAATACTGTAACAATGATTTTGGAAACACATCTTCTTGTACATACCCTGATTTATCGCTAAGTTTAGGTACTACTGCTTTCAGACGTGGATTGACAAATATGTTGAATGTTGTTGTTTCAAATGGGGGAGCATTTGAAGCTACAGATGATATAACCATTGAGTTAACTTTAACTGATAATACGGTTATTATTGATGATGATTGGACGAGTATTTCTGCAGCTACAGGTTACAACGCTTATAGTTTTACTTTCTCTGGTTTAGGTGCTTTAAGTGATACAGTTTTTGAATTAACAGATTCTGTGATGTTATCTGCATCACTAGAGGAGACTGTTTCAGTGTCCGCTGAGATTTCTTATACGAGTGATGAATGTGACCTTACCAATAATAGTTTTAGTATGACAGACATTGTTGTTGGCTCAATTGATCCTAATGATAAATTAGTATTTGTTAAAGGAAAAGGGTTAAGGTATAGTGCAACAAGAACAGATACATTGATCTACAAGATTAGATTCCAAAATGTCGGAACATATGCCGCAAGAAGAGTTTTTATAGAAGATCAATTATCAGAGTATTTAGATTGGAATACATTTACACCTCTAAGTTCTTCTCATCCTTTTTCAGTGTCTTTAGTGGATGGCAAAGCAACTTGGGTTAATAACGATATTGAATTACCTGATTCAAGTTCTGATATTATTGGTAGTGAAGGGTATGTGAGTTTTAGTATACAGCCGTTAGCTGATTGTCCACCTTTTCAAGAGGTTAACAATGTAGCTTCAATTCAATTCGATTATAATGAATTTATTAATACTAATAGAACGAGTACAGTAATTGAACCTTACGATAGTGGAATTTATTATGATGTTTTCATTTATCCGAATCCTACATCTAGTGATTTTGAGATTATTCTACTGAAAAATAAAAAAACAGTACTATTTGATGAGGTTAAAATATTTGCTATGAGTGGAGAATTAATTAGTCTATATCAATATAATATTTTGCAGGAGAGAGTACAGTTGTCTTCCGCTAATATTGAAAATGGAATTTATATTGTTCAAGTGACAAGTGAAAATAATGAATTATATAATTCTAGAGTAATCATAGCGAAGTAAATTAATTAGTGTAAAATATCAAATTGTTAATAACCAAAAAGACCTAGAGCCTCAGTTCTAGGTCTTTTTGGTATTTGAAAGTGTACTTTATAATTTTGCGTCTACTCTTTTCTTTACATTCTTAATTTGGATGTCCAATTTTTTAGCTAAAAGTGAATTAGAGTATGAAAGTTTAATCGTTTTTAAAGTTTTCATATGTGCTTTTGCATCAGTTGGGTTTTGAAGAATTAATGAAGCTTCAATGATGTTTAAAAGTAAAATAGTAGTTACTTTTTTATTAACTCTTGACTTTTTATCTTCTACATTAGACTCTTTTAAAGCAGCTTTCCAAGTGATGATAGCCTCTTTTAATTCAGTTGCATTTTTTCCACTGTTAAAGTCTTCATAAGAAGTTAGTGCATTGTCTTTAGCAGTTTCTAAGTCATCATATTCACCTTTTTTATTTTTTATCCATCTTACCGATAACGCTCTTGAAATTTGAGAATAACCGTAGTTTGAATTAATGTACTCATTAGCTAATGTCATTGATTCTTTAACTGAACGCTTTTCTAAAGTTTTCATGTTTGGACTTTTATCTGTTTTTAAACTTTTTGGAATAGTTGACGATTCTAAAGTTCCTTCAAATAAAACTTCATTACCGTGTTGTATTTTCATGTAAACAGGTCTATTGTAAGATGTAGTATAATAGTATACTTTTTGTTTTACAGTTTTCTTTGTGGTCTTATTATAAACGTTTTTTTCAGTGAATTTTCTTTCTGGCGCTTCGAATTCAAAATCATTTAAAACAACATGTGCAACTAAAATGTTTCCATTGTCAGCTTTTTTATAACCAGCAAGTTTTAAGTAAGAACCAGCTAAAACACTTGGGTCAAATGTTATTGCCGTTGTTGAAGGTTCTGAATACATAGGTACTCTGGGTTTACGATAAATTGGTTTTCTTGGAAGTTTAATGACAGGCTTTTTTTCTTGAAGTGCAATTTTTTCAACAGCAGACATTTTATCATATGCATCAGATTCTAATTTGAAGTTTTCTTGAGCTACAATAACATCATTGTCATATTGAGCTAAAGCTTCCTGATGTTTTTCTTCAGCATCAAGTACCGTGTTTGGGTAGTTTGCTAAATCTTCTTCATATTTAAATTTAGCTCTATCTATTATAGCATTATTGTTTGCAGGATATGGTGTTTCTACTGTAAACATATAACCATCTAAGTTTGCTATTGGGTTTAGTGGTAATCTTTCTGATTTAAAAGATACTTTTTTGTCATCAAGCCTTTGTGAATTTGCAGTAATAACTGTAAGGAGTGTTAATACTAATAGTAACGTTTTTTTCATTTTTATT
>Ga0105355_10002419_pt1 | contig 16822 bp, 12 predicted proteins | sample GOMGulsemesocosm_2_FD_83508 | JGI IMG/M metagenome (GOLD analysis project Ga0105355, IMG submission 83508) | Methane-oxidizing microbial communities from mesocosms in the Gulf of Mexico - GOM9C Gulf of Mexico | ecosystem: Environmental > Aquatic > Marine > Cold seeps | place: Gulf of Mexico... | reverse complement strand
GCCCCTACTTGATACACCAAAAAATGTTAGCAAAGGCCAACTATTAGCGGATAAATTTTTACACTTCATTCAATGATAGCGTAAGCTAGGTTTTTTATTATCATTTTTTCTATTTAAGAAGAGTGCGATTATGACTGAAACGAACAACTGTGCATTAAATAAAACCGATGCTTTGCCCCTTTTTAGCGATATTCAGGTTGAGCATATCGTTCCGCTTGTGACTGAAACTATTAAGAAAAATAGAGATTTGGTTGAGAAACTATTATCAGAAAACAGTACTTTTAACTGGGATAATTTCGTTAATATATTAGATGAGTCTGATGATCATTTAGGGAAGCTATGGTCGCCCGTTTCACATATGAATGCGGTTGTGAGTAATGATGAATTACGAGAAGCGCACGATACCTGTTTACCGTTATTTGCTGAATATGGCACTTTTATTGGTCAGCATCAGGGATTATATCAAGCTTACTTGAGCATTAAAGAAGGAGATGAATTCAATACCTTAAAAGCTGAACAGCAAAAAGTGATTACAGATGCATTGCGTGACTTCAAACTTGCAGGTATTGCATTGAGCGACGATAAAAAACAACGCTATGGAGAAATAAAGCAGCAACTTGCGTCACTACAGTCACAATTTAGTAATAATGTCATGGATGCAACACTAGCATGGAGCAAATTAGTGACAGACGTAAATGAACTTGCTGGTCTACCGGAAAGTGCAATTGCGGCTGCAAAACAAGCTGCGACAGAAAAAGAGAAACAAGGTTACCTATTAACGTTAGAGTTCCCAAGTTATCTACCTGTAATGACCTATGCTAAAAATCGCGCATTACGTGAAGAAGTTTATGCTGCATTTTCTACACGCGCTTCAGACCAAGGACCTAATGCTGGTGAATTTGATAACTCAGAGGTCATTGATCAATTATTAGCATTACGTCATGAAATATCTCAGTTACTTGATTTTAATAACTATGCTGAATATAGCCTCGCGACAAAGATGGCTGAATCACCAGATCAAGTGATTAATTTTTTAACTGATTTGTCTGAACAGTCACACCAGCAAGCGATGGGCGAACGTGATGAAGTATTGGCATTTGCCAATTCGATGGATAATCTTGAGCAACTACAAGCATGGGATCTAAGTTATTATTCTGAGTTACTTAAGCAGCAGCGTTACACCATTTCAGATGAAGAGTTACGCCCGTACTTCCCTGAGAATAAAGTGGTGGATGGCCTATTTTCAGTTGTTGACCGTCTGTTTGGTTTAGTGATTCAAGAACAGTTTGATTTTAATACTTGGCATAAAGATGTGCGTTTCTTCCATATCTACGACAAAAATGAGTGTCATTTAGGTAGTTTTTATCTAGATCTTTATGCGCGTGAATTTAAGCGTGGTGGTGCATGGATGAACGATTGTCGTGTACGTCGTCGTCAAGTGGATGGTTCATTACAACTTCCTGTTGCTTACTTAACTTGTAACTTCAACAAACCAGTTGGTAATAGCTCTGCGTTGTTTACACATAATGAAGTGGTTACATTGTTCCATGAGTTTGGTCATGGTATTCACCATATGTTAACTAAAATTGAGTCTTCTTCTGTCTCAGGTATTAATGGTGTACCGTGGGATGCGGTTGAGTTACCAAGTCAGTTTTTAGAAAACTGGTGCTGGGAGCCTGAAGCGCTTGCACTGATCTCTGGTCATGTTGAAACGGGTGATACCTTGCCAGCAGAGCTATTAGAGAAGATGTTAGCCGCTAAAAACTATAACAGTGCACTAATGATGGTACGTCAATTAGAATTTTCCTTGTTTGATTTTGTTTTGCATCATCAATATGAAGCCGGTAAAGCTGGGCAGGTTGAGTCGGTATTAACTGCAATTAGAGAGAAAGTCGCGGTGATTAAACCACCGAATTTTAATCGTTTTCAACATAGCTTTAGCCATATTTTTGCAGGCGGTTATGCTGCAGGTTATTACAGCTATAAATGGGCTGAAGTTCTATCGGCTGATGCATTTTCTCGTTTTGAAGAAGACGGAATTTTTAATGCTGAAACAGGTAAGGCGTTTTTAGAAGCGATTTTAGAGAAGGGCGGTAGTGATACGCCAATGACACTCTTTAAAAGCTTTATGGGGCGTGAACCAAATACTGATGCGTTATTACGTCATTGCGGGATTAAATAGTTATTAGCAGCCAGCTGGTAGTTATCAGCTGGCTACTATCAATTTCCTACCACTCTATTCCTGCTTGTGCTTTTACACCTGCTTTAAATGCATGCTTTTCATTTAAAATCATGCTGTAAGTATCAACGGCATCAATTAACTCTTGTTTAGGACCTCGACCGGTTAATACCACGTTCATATTATCTGGGCGATTCTTTAACGCGTCTAACGTTGGCTGAATTTCAAGATACTGATACTTAAACATGTAGGTAATTTCATCAAGAATAACCAAGTTATAAGAACCATCGGCTAATAACTCTTGTGCTTTAGCCCATGCTTTCTCTGCACTGCGAATATCTTGCTCTTTGTTCTGTGTTTCCCAAGTGAATCCATCCCCCATCGCAAACCAATCTACATTTTCTTGGCTAGCAAAAAAGCGTTCTTCACCGGTTGTCATTGAGCCTTTTAAAAACTGCACCACGGCAACTTTATGGCCATGACCTAATGAACGAGCAAGCATACCAAAGGCAGAGCTGCTCTTGCCTTTACCTGGGCCTGCTAATAAAATTGAAACACCGCGTTCAATATCGGCTGCTGCGATTTTTTGGTCTTGTTTCTCTTTAACCGCTTTCATTTTTTTTAAATGTTTTTCGTCTGTTGTGTTAGTCATCTTTGTGTTCCTGTAAAGAAAAAGCCTGTTAAGAAACAGGCTTGAGTAAGAGCTAGCTAGTTTACTCTGCTATTGGTTTAGCGCGTACTAAAATGATGTAACCGATAAGTCCTGAGATTAAGGACGCAACAAATACGGCAACTTTTGCAATAATTTGGTGTTCAGGGTTGGTAAAGGCTAAATCTGTAATAAACAGTGACATAGTGAAACCGATACCTGCTAAGAAACCAGCACCTATAACATGTGTCCAAGTAACGCCTTTTGGCAATTCTCCCCATTTTAAAGCAATTAAAAGCTTAGTAAACAGGTAGATACCTAGTGGTTTACCAACAATCAAACCAGCAGCAATACCCAGTACGACAGGGTTTGTTAGCTGCTGTAACATGCTTGAATCGATAATTACACCGGCATTACCTAGTGCAAAAAAAGGCACGATAATTAACGTCGCTATTGGGTGTAAAGCATCCTCTTTTAACTGTAAAGGGTTAGCGGCTTGATAGCTTAATGATTTAATCTTTTTTAATGATTTAATCGCATGTTTGCTTAATACATCTTCTTCATCATGGCGCTCTGTTTCTAATCCTTTTAACAAGGCTTTAGCTTGGTCCAGGTAACTGGTCATCGATATTTCACGACGAGATGGAATTGTAAAGGCTACAGCAACACCTGCTACCGTTGCATGAACACCCGATGCTAAGAAACTGATCCAAACAATGGATAAACCCACACTATAATAGAAGATGTTATTACGCACGCCCATACGATTAGCAATGCCTAAAATAACTAAACCAGCTAAGCCAAACATTAATTCGTTCATGAAAATTTGTTCAGTATAGAAGATGGCAATAACCATCACTGCCATTAAGTCATCACCAATAGCGAGTGCAGAAAGGAACACTTTTAGCGTAACCGGTACACGACTGCCCACAATCGCTAGCACACCTAATGCAAAGGCAATATCGGTTGCCATTGGGATACCCCAACCATTTACAGTAGCTGTTCCGGTATTAAATGCCCAGTAGATGCCGGCGGGTAAAATAACGCCACCTAATGCTGCAAAAATAGGCAGTGCCGCTTTTTGCATGCTGGATAACTCACCATCTAATAATTCTCGTTTTATCTCTAAACCGATAAAGAAGAAGAATATCGCCATTAAAAATTCATTAGCAATCGCATGTAAGTTGATTTTGTGTATTTTATCGCTCATGCCCGTGGAAACTTCCCACAGTGTATTGTGCCAAACATGGTGATAATGGTCTGGGGAAATATTTGCCCAGAGTAGTGCAATGGTTGCTGCAATAACTAATAAAACGCCACCTGTGATTGGGCTGTGTAACCAATGCCATTTATGTGAACTCATTAATGCTCCTGAAAAATAATATACGGATAACTTAAATAATAGGCAGTTACCCGTGTTTGTGTGATGTAGCTAATATAATCTACAATGTTTTTAGAGAAATAAGAAGAAATATCGTGACATTTTAAGTCTTAATCATTTTTTGGGGGCGTTCATGAAAAAATTGTCAATTTTTTTCGTCGTTATTGTTATAGCTTGCTTATCAATGACTGATTACATTGCAACAATTGCAGAGCAAGAGATTAAAGCACTATTGGCTGAAAATGAAGGTAGCGACTCATTCTCTATGGAACTTCAGTCATATCAACGTAATTTTTTCTCTTCTACCGCGATTACTAAGCTAATGATTTTGGATGATGATGCGGACGATTTATCATTAATAATTACCTCTACTATTCATCATTATCCTTATCAAGCATTAATAAAAAACCGTATTGAGCTGTTGGATGAAGCGTTAAGTAAAAAGGCTGAAAATTATTTTTCTACAACGCAGTGGATATCCTCAGAGGAGAAAATTAATCTATTTTCAGAACTTACGGGGGAGTTAACTATTGTTGCTGGTCGCTATGAAGGTGATAACGAGTCGCTATCCACTAAACCTATAAGGGTAAACTATCAGCTAGATTTGAAAGCAAAAAATGGCAACTTTAACATTGATTGGGCTGGTTTAAGCGCAACGACTTATACAACGAAGGTTGATCTACAGTCACTGCAACTTAGCTCAACCCTTTCTAAGCGAACCAAACAAAGTGACTATAATTATCAGTTGGAAATAGCTCATATCACCATTCAGCAGGGCCAGAAAAATTCTTTACTAGAGGGCGTTTCATTGAAAGGTCACAGTCAGCCAGGAAGTCAAAAGGAAACCATTGATAGCAGTAATGAGTTAGTTGTCGATAACTATCAATTCAATACCAGCAATAAACAAAGTTTCACGGATAACCGCATTAAATTAGTATTAACGGGGCTGTATCAGCCGGCATTTGAGTTGCTAAATGGCGGAAGTGATAATACTCAAGAGATTGAAAATGCACTGGATGAGCTGGTCAAACATGGTGCACATTTACAGCTTTTTCAGTTAAGTTCAACAACCCCTTGGGGTGACGTTAATGGTAAATTAGACCTTACGTTAGAGCGAGGTGTGGTACTGACGGATATTCTTATCAATCCCTATATGCTATTTGATTACATGAGTGGAGATGCAAGTCTAGTATTGCCGCTGAGCTTATTAGATGAACCTGCTATCGCTGAGTCGCTACAAATGGGGGTGATGACAGGTTTCTTAGAGAAAAACGCAGCAACGCTCAATTTAAAAACAAGCTTTCAGCAGGGAGAGTTAATCGTCAATGGAAGAGTGATCCCCTTATAGAGAGCACTCTCTATTTTCTAACGTAAAAAAGGATTGCTTACTTTTTCACGGCCAATCGTTGTTGTAGGGCCATGTCCAGGATAAACGATAGTTTCAGGCGCAAGCGTTAATAGTTTTTTCTTAATACCACTCACTAATTGAAACTGATCACCGCGTGGGAAGTCAGAACGACCAATACCACCATTAAATAGAATATCACCCACGATTATTTGCAAGCTAGCTTCATCAAGCAGTGCCACATGACCTGGAGTATGGCCTGGGATGTGTAATACCTTCAATTTGATATTGCCTACTTCTACAATCTCGTTCTCTTCAAGCCATGCTGTAGGTGTAAAGCTTGTATGGGGAGGGAAACCAAATCGCTGGCTTTGGGCCTCTAGCTGTTCAAGCCAAAACAAATCTTCTTTTTCTGGGCCAATAACTGGCACATTCAAAGCATTAGCTACTGCTTCTGTACCACCTACATGATCTAAATGACCGTGGGTTAACAATACTTTATCTACGGTTACATGGTGTTTTTTAACCATCGCTAAAATACGTTCTACATTGCCACCGGGGTCCACAATAGCGGCTTTTTTAGTTTCTTCACAAATAATTAAACTACAGTTTTGCTCATAAGGTGTTACTGGGATCACAATGATTTTCATTATCTTTCTCTACTCTAAAAATGGAAAAGGCAACCTATTGGTTGCCTTTAAATAATTAACTTTTAGTTATCTACTAAACCTGTTCAGTCTGTAAACGCTGTTTCTTTTGCTGCTCAACTTCTTTAGCAAGATGAATGTGATTCATCACATGCACTAACGCTAACGCTGAAGACTCAATAATATCCGTTGATAAACCGATGCCATGAAACTTTTGCCCTTTATAAGAGGCAACAATATCTACCTGGCCAAGTGCATCTTTACCCTCCCCCTTACCGCTGATGTTGTACGACTCCATTGTAATCTCAAGTCCAGAAACACGTAATAAACATTTGTAAGCAGCATCAATTGGACCATTACCCGTCGCTGCTTCAACTATTTTATCTTGATCGCCAATTTGCATGGTAACCGTTGCCGTTGCAACTAAACCAGAGCCAGAAAGCACACTAATATTATTGAGTTTATAGAACTCAGGCTCGCTATGAACTTGATTGAAGAACATAAGCGCTTCTAAATCGTAATCAAAGACTTGTCCTTTTTTATCAGCAAGTTCAAGGAAGCTCGCGTATAACTCTTCCATATTATAATCTTCATCGCGGTAACCTAGTTCTTGCATGCGATGCTGAATAACGTGTCGACCAGAGCGAGATGTTAAGTTCAACTTGTTAGTTAATAGGCCGACACTTTCAGGAGTCATAATTTCATAGGTATTTTGAGATTTTAAAACACCATCTTGGTGAATGCCTGAAGAGTGAGAAAAGGCATTTGCCCCCACAATCGCTTTATTAGATTGAATTGGCATATTGCAAAGTTGGCTAACTAACTGACTGGTACGTGAAATCTCAACCGGTTTGATGTTAGTCGTAAAGCCCATTTTAGCTTGGCGAGTAGTTAAAATCATTGCGACTTCTTCTAATGAACAGTTACCAGCTCGTTCACCGATGCCGTTCATTGTACATTCGATTTGACGCGCACCATTTTCAACGGCTGTGATTGAGTTAGCCACTGACATGCCTAAATCATCGTGACAATGCACTGAGATAACTGCTTGATCAATATTAGGAACACGATCAAACAATGTTTTGATAATGCCACCAAATTCACTTGGAATGGTGTAACCTACAGTATCAGGGATATTAATGGTGCGTGCGCCCGCTTTAATCGCCTCTTCAACCATACGGCACAGGTTATCAATGGGAGTACGGCCTGCATCTTCACAGGAAAACTCAACATCATCAGTTAAGTTACGTGCATATTTAACGGCGTTTACGGCCATTTCTAATACATCATCAAAACTACGCTTTAACTTATTTTCAACGTGAATAGTAGAAGTGGAGATAAATGTATGAATACGAAATGCCTCTGCGACTTTCATAGCTTGCGCAGCAGCATCGATATCTTTAGGTAATGCACGCGAAAGCGCACAAACACGGCTGTTTTTAATCTCTTGAGCGATGGTTTGCACCGATTCAAAATCACCAGGAGATGAAATAGGGAAGCCCACTTCCATTACATCCACACCTAAGCGTTCGAGGGCAAATGCGATCTGAAGCTTTTCTTTTACAGTAAGGCTCGCGCTCAGTGCTTGCTCACCGTCACGTAAGGTTGTATCGAAAATTATTACTTGATCTGACATAGGAATCCCTCTTTGTTATTTATTTCGTCGCGGGTATAAAAAAACCCGCAGAGCGTGCGGGTTTTGAAAGTGTTAATTGAAATTATTCAGACACTCGCCACCCGGATGTAATGAGCATCAGCAGGAATGTAGGCAAGAGGGTAAAAATAATTGTCATCAATTAATCTCGAATTTTTTAATTAAACTAATAATTACGCTTTTTACTAAAACCGTCAAGGTGTTATTAGTGATATTGACGGCAGTCGTTGCCATTAACGCTATTTTAATGTGATACTCATAAAGTATTCATAAGTGAACTAGGGAAAAAAAGTGGCCAATTATAATAAACCCGAGCAGAAAATATTACGTGAACAGCTCACAGAGTTACAATATGCAGTGACGCAAGAAGAGGCAACAGAGCCTGCTTTTAATAATGTTTATTGGGACAATAAACAGCAGGGAATTTATGTGGATATTGTTTCTGGTGAACCGTTATTCAGTTCACTTGATAAATACGATTCACATTGTGGTTGGCCAAGCTTCACGAAACCTCTAGAAAGTGAATTAATCAACGAAAAAGTCGATAACCAGTTATTTGCAACTCGCACAGAAGTACGCAGTAGCAATGCTGATTCTCACCTCGGGCATGTGTTTGAAGATGGTCCTAAAGAAACTGGCGGGTTGCGTTACTGCATTAACTCAGCTTCACTGCGTTTTATCCCCATTGAAGAGATGGCAGAAGCGGGTTATGAAGCATTACTGGTGCTGTTTGTAGACCATCAATAAGAGATTTCGATGTTGCTGATAACGCTCAAAGCGATGTTGAATCGCTTCGGGCGCTTCTTCTAATGAAATGAGTACAAAACCAAGGCGTATATAAAAGCCTTTAAGGTGTGAGTAGGGAAAGCAATATACTGGTTGGTCTCTTTTTGTTAATAGCTTTTTAATTAATAAAGAGGCGTAACCTTGAGACTGAAAAGCGGGATCACAAGCCACACCTGTCAGCACTACATCTGTTTCAATGCTCTTAAGCTTGGCGCTACAAATAATCTGCAACTCATTTTTTAGAATGAAAACAGCCTCATTTTTACCCGCGATCCCTTTTTTATAAACGCGTTTATAAAACTGATTTACCAGCGGAATCTTCACTCTCTCTAATTCAATAAACAGGCAACTTGAATCTAACATTTTCTCTCTAATCTTATGGTAAGCTTACTATTCTATTTCCCGAAGGTCTCATAATGATAGAAACTAACTGCTCACTCAAGTCATTTAATAGCTTTGCCATTGAAGCAAAAGCTGAACAACTGTTTCACCTGAAGTCTCGAACGCAATTCCCTGAACTATTAATGTATATCAAAAAAGCGCGACAGCTTAATAAACCTATTCTTATTTTAGGTGGTGGTAGTAATATTTTATTTTGTGAAGACTTTGCAGGGTTAGTACTAAAAGTAGAACTATCAGGTGTTGAGGTTATAGAATCAGAAACGAGCTACCAATTAACAGTAGGGGCTGGTGAAAACTGGCACCAATTAGTGACCGATTGCATTGAAAAGGGTATTGATGGCTTAGAAAATTTAGCACTTATTCCGGGTGTTGTTGGTGCTGCGCCAGTGCAAAATATTGGCGCTTATGGGACTGAATTTAAAGATGCCTGTGAATCGGTAGAATATATCGATTTGGAGAGTGGTGATTTACATACTTTAAGTGCAGAGCAATGTTTGTTTGGTTATCGCGATAGCATTTTTAAAACGCTTGCGTTCAAAAATGTGTTGATCACACAAGTGACCTTGAAGTTAAGCAAGCAATGGCAACCACAAAGTCGTTATGGTGCATTAAGCAACTTGGAAAGCGATGAACAAATAACGGCTAAAAAGATATACCAATCGGTATGCCAAATCCGTAGTGAAAAACTCCCAGACCCAAGCAAGCTAGGTAATGCGGGTAGTTTCTTTAAAAATCCCGTGGTCAATAAAGCTATTGCAGAAGATCTGTTATCCAATCATCCCGCCATGCCACATTACCCTCAAGATAACGGTGATATTAAGCTAGCAGCGGGTTGGTTAATTGACCAATCAAACTTGAAAGGCAAGCAAATAGGTGGTGCATCAGTGCATCAGTTACAAGCATTAGTCTTAGTTAACCAAGGCAATGCAACAGCTTTAGATGTTGTAAAACTTGCCGGTTTTGTGCGTGATACCGTTAAGCAGAAGTTCAATGTTGAATTACAACATGAAGTGCGATTTATTGGTGCAGTGGGGGAGACAAACTTGTCTGAGGTATTAAAAAATGTCTGAATTAAATGAGCAAGGCAGTAAATTATTAAACCTACTTGCTGATGGTGAGTTTCATTCTGGTGAAAAAATTGGTGAGTTATTAGGTGTTTCTCGTACTTCGGTTAATAACTATATAAAAGGGCTACAAGAGATTGGATTAGATATTTATAAAGTGCCTGGTCGTGGGTATCAAAGTGCAAAAGCAATTGAACTGTTAGACGAAAAACAGATCCGTAGCTTAAGCAATAACCCTTTGGTTAAGGTTGAGCAGATACTTGATTCAACTAATCAGTGGTTATTAGATAAAATCCCTAATATTAAAAATGGACAAACCTGTATAGCAGAGTATCAGCTAGCCGGAAGAGGACGCCGAGGGCGTACTTGGGTTTCTCCTTTTGCTTCTCATTTATACTTTTCCTATTATTGGCGATTTGATGCTGGTATCGATAAATTATCGGGCCTGAGTTTGCTGGTGGGCATTGCTACGGTTAATGCACTTGAAGAGATAGGTATTCAAGGTGTCTCCTTGAAATGGCCAAATGACATCTATTACCAAGGTAAAAAACTGGCGGGCATCTTAATTGAATTAAATGCTCAGGCAAATGAAGCGTGTCATACGGTTATCGGTATTGGCATTAATGTATGCATGCCACCTGAGCAAGCAAAATTAATTGACCAACCTTGGATCGACTTGGATAGCTTAAGCGGTGAAAAAATGGATCGTAACTTACTCAGTGCAGCACTTATTTCTGAATTACAGAAATTATTGCCTGAATATGAAAATAGTGGGTTACAACCCTATTTGCAAAGATGGTTCGATTTAGACTGTTTTTTAGACAAACCGGTTAATGTATTGCTGGCAGAACAAAATAAACCCGGTATTTGTCGTGGTATAAATGAGTCTGGCGCCTTGTTATTAGAGTGTGATGGAAAGATAGAAAGCTTTATTGGTGGAGAAGTTTCACTTCGTTTAGCTTAAATACAGTGAATATCATACAAAAAATAAGCGCTTTGTTTTCTTTTTGAGCATTCAAACAAAAAGATGCAAATAAAGCTTAATAAAGGCTTGCAAGGACCCCTCAACTTCTCTATTATTCACCGCACTTAGACGGCGCCGACTTAGCTCAGTCGGTAGAGCAACTGACTTGTAATCAGTAGGTCACCAGTTCGATTCCGGTAGTCGGCACCATTTAAGTTTAGGAGGGGTTCCCGAGTGGCCAAAGGGAGCAGATTGTAAATCTGCCGCGAAAGCTTCGGTGGTTCGAATCCACCCCCCTCCACCATATTCCACTCACTTGCCACAGTGAGTTAAGTAACTAACAATGCAAACGCATTGTTTTTTGCTTTAAGATGCACCTTAATGCGGGCATCGTATAATGGCTATTACTCCAGCCTTCCAAGCTGATAATGCGGGTTCGATTCCCGCTGCCCGCTCCAAGTTTACATCTATTAAATCAACCTATTATGGTTGATTTTTTCGTTTCTGGCATCCAATAAAAATTAATTTGTGGCAGATTTGTGGCCAACTTGTAGCACATACTGATTTTTCCATTTCTATTGTTAAATTCCCACTACAGCCTCAAAAAATTATTTCAGCTGTTTTATCTATTTTCATTTTATAGTATCTCTGCTCCACACCATGCATTTTTCTCGTTCCTTGCATAGCTGCGCCAAGTCATATGAGCGAAATTAAAGACCTACATGCTCAACTTAAGAAGCAGTTAATAGCTCAGAAGAAAAAAGTAAGTCATGAGCAGCTTGATTTGGTTGGGTATGGTGAGTTGTTGGATGTATGAGGCAATAAAGTCTTCTACCTAATTATCAGGCAGAAGACTCGCTATATTACTTATAATATTGTTTACATCTTTTCGAATTGTGTTTCCAAGAACGAGATAGATCACTAACGATAGATGGATAATCATCCCAAGGATCTGGTAATACTCGCCCTCTAGCTACTCTTAATTTAATGGGGTAGCCTCTAATTTTAATCAAATGCATGAAGTAGAAGCTCTTTTCTTGCTTTGTGCTAAAAAACTTATGGGTTCCACTGCGTATGCTTGGGTATATTTCCCATGAATAATTGCAGTGGCTACGCTTAACGCAATTACGATAATGTTGCTTTCATTTTTTCATTTACCCTCCAGGTTTACAGTACCTAGAAAGGGTCTCCTTCAAAATAATTCATTTATGCTCCAGTTTTAATGAAGTTATAGTGGTATTTTAGTATGAATTTAGAGCAAATATACATGATGTTAATAAAAAATTTTATTGTTAGCTTAGAAGGGTAATCCTTACCTATTATAGCGTGTAAAGTTTGATTTACCTGTTAAGCCGTGTAATACTTTATTTACTTGTTATAGCGTGTAAGGTGTAATATGAAAATATCCACAACAAAACAACTCAGTGCATATTTAAAGGATGTTCGTTTAGATAATGAATTATCTCAAGCAGATGTCGCTAAAAAAGTTGGGGTTCGCCAAGATACTGTTTCAAACTTTGAGTTAAGAGCTGGAACGACCAAGATGGATACTTTTTTTAAACTACTTTCTGCGCTTGAGTTAGATTTTGAAATTACACCTCGTAATGGCAAAAATAGCGATGATGGTTCAGGCTGGAAAGAGGAGTGGTAATGGCTACCTTAGATGTCTACCTCAATGGTTATCTCGTTGGTGAGTTTAAAAAATCGAGTAATGGTGCCCATTCTTTTAGCTACTCAACGAGCTGGCATTGAATGGGAGCCGACCAATATTATTATCAATGTCACTCGGTAAATCCGAGTATCGTGGTGATGTTGTGTGGGGCTTTACAGCTATCACCAAAAGGGAAGGCTCCTCTTAACGCTTAGATTCAAATATACCTTACAGTTGTCAGCTCTATTGCAATTGAAACTAGCGAGTCTATTCGAGAGTTCGAGAAAAATTAAAAAACAAAAATAGCAAGTTTGACTGGCTGACTTTGGCGTAAGCTAATTGTGGCCCTTTAGGTGCTGTTTCACTGCATATTCAGCATAATAAAGTGGTAGCACTATATTTTTTGTTTCCATTGGTGAGGATCCTTGAGTGCCTGTTAACTTGATTGTTTTATGTGGTTGGCATTTTGTTATATAAGACTGTAGCGATTTAGCACGAGTGCGTTTTCCACTTTTTACTTCGATCGGGATAATATCTCCTTCGGCATTTGTCGCGATAAATTCGATTTCAGCTCTAGCATCCCCCCATGAGAAAGTTGGATCTATTCCTTGTGCAGCGAGTTCTTGCTGAACAAAATTTTCTGCAATGTAGCCTTTATATTCAAATTTTTGTTGTTTAATCTCTTTATAGCTGACCCCCAACATATGATTTAATAATCCTACATCGAATAGAAATAATTTTACGATGTTTTCTTTTTTATATGCAGCTAAAGGGCTTCGAGGTGCGCCATCGGTAGGGTAATTTTTCAATACTAATCGGCATTTTTCTAACCAAGTAATTGCACTTTCAAAATCACCATATCGAGATTTACGCTCATGTACGCCTTTAAATTTAAATCGTTTTACTGATTCATCCATCACAGAGGCAAGTTGTGATGGAATATTACTAAAAACTGACTCGATTAATCCCGCATCCGTCTTACCTGAATATTTACCGAAATCTCGCAAGTAACCGGTAATTAAATTTGCGTGGATATTATCTACCGCTTCAACACGTTCTAATATGCTTTTATTCTTTAATTCAAACCATTCACTAACGGCTTCAGGCATACCCCCGGTAAAATAATAATCGGTTAATTTGTCAAATAATTTAGTATGGGCAGCCGCTGAGTTCGCTTGTGCTTCAAAAGCTTTAATTAATGCAGTCTCTCCTGATGCGAGCAAAAACTCATAGAATGTCAGAGGGCGTAGGTTGTGTTGTTCAACTTTACCGACAGGAAATGAATTTAACAGTCCAATGTTAGATCCACTGGCCGCGACAAACATCTTTGGTGCTTTTTCTGCAAAGTACTTAAGCGAGGTTACGGCTTTTTGACATTCACCTATTTCATCCAAAATGAGCAAATCGGTGCTAGGGTTAAATGTTTTATTTGTTAGCAGTTCAATATTTGAAATAATATCTTCAGGTGTTAGAGATTCAGCAAAAGCTTCTGCCATTTCTGGAGATTCTAGAAAGTCGACACGTAAAACATTATCAAATAGTTCTCCGAATAAATTTTGTAAAAGGTAGGTTTTACCTGTTTGCCGAGCTCCATCAATGAGTAACGGCTTTCGGGTGTTTTTTTCTTTCCATTCTAGTAATTTCGCTATTCTTGATCTCTGCATTTCTATTTCTCACTTAATCAACCAACTCATTAATTACACTTTAAAGCGCATTAAAATGCAAGTTTTTACATAATAAAGCGCATTAAAGTGTTAGTTTTTTTGATGTGGGGGGATGTTAATAACGATATATGGGTAATTAGGGTTAGTTAAGTCCATCATTTAGATTAGGTGTATAGGTGAAGTTCACTCTGCTCAGATTGATAAGTTGACAATGCCAGGCCAAGATATAACTTTTAACTTTGAGCTTTTTGTATCTGTATATGAATACAAGTTTGAGTTTTTGTGTTCGATATTGGTTACACATGTATTTTATTGTAATCAATATCAGCTGAAGTTACTTATAAATGTACCTATAATAAACTTCAATGTAATAACTTTTAGTTAAGGATAAAGAGTTTAAAAGGCCGTAAATTAAGAGTCGCATGTTGAATTTTTTCAACACTAAAGCTCAGTGGTTTTATAATTCTGGAATAAAAATGGTCGTTATTGTTGTGGCCAAATGGTGGCCAAGTTTTTTATTTGACCGTTTAATTAGATCAAAATCGGGCTTAAATGGTGTTGTTGTTTGTTGTTTAACTACTTGTTTTTAGTCTGTTTTGTTGTTTTTCAGTAACTTGTGTTTATTTAGTGTTTAAGCCTTCCAAGCTGATAATGCGGGTTCGATTCCCGCTGCCCGCTCCAAGTTTCTTCTTTATAAGAAGCGATTAAAATCAACCTTATGGTTGATTTTTTTGTTTCTGCTCCCCAATAAATATTAACCTGTTTACTTCAATAACAGAAAGCCTAAAGGTTGAGTAGGTCAAAGGGCTTCACTCTGAACCCCTTATTATCACCAGTTAAGTTTTTGCAAACTGATAAGTGCGGTAACCACCAATTAAGTTACGTGCTTTAAAACCACTATTTACCAATTGACGGTAAGCCACGTTGCCACGTAAACCCACCTGGCAATAAATCACTATCTCTTTATCTTTTGGTAGCTCACTCATACGTTGACGCAGTTGATCTACCGGAATATTAATTGCACCTTCAATAAAACCATTGTTTAACTCTCCAGGATTACGCACATCAAGTAGTACTTGGCTCTCTGCTAAATTATCAATTTCATCAAAGTGGATAGGCGCTGTATCGCCTTTCATGATGTTATCTGCAACAAAAGCTGCTTGGTTGATGACATCTTTTGCACTGCCAAAAGGAGGAGCATAAGTTAGCTCTAAATGCTGGAGTTGTTCTACTGTCATGCCTGCACGTTGTGCAACTGCCATAATGTCGATACGTTTATCAATGCCATCTTTACCTGCTGCTTGTGCGCCTAAAATTTTGCCGGTTGTTGGGGAAAATAACATTTTAAAAGAGACAATCTCGGCGCCAGGGTAGTAACTTGCATGGCTTGCTGTGTGTACATATACCTTTTCATAAGTAATTGCTTCACGTTTTAACTGTTTCTCATTTTTACCCGTTGATGCGATTGCTAAATCGAATATTTTACAAATAGCAGTGCCTTGCGTGCCTTGGTAGCTTTCATTGCGTCCAAACATGTTGTTTGCTGCCATTCGGCCTTGGCGATTAGCTGGCCCTGCAAGTGGGATAATGGTTTGCTCGCCAGTGACAAAGTCTTGCTCTTCGATAGCATCGCCCACTGCATAAATAGCCGCATCGCTGGTTTGCATCTGTGCGTTGGTTTTAATGCCACCTAACAAACCAATCTCTAAACCCGCTTGTTTTGCTAGTTTAGTTTCAGGGCGAACACCAATAGCCATGATCAGAATATCGGTATCCAGTTTTTCGTCACAGCTTAAAGAGAGTGTTAATTTTCCCTTTAAGTGTTGGTGTTCAATTTTTTCACCTGCATCTTCATTTGCAACGTATGACGTTGCGCTAAATTCTACAGCTTCAAGTGCAACACCTAAGCGCAGGTCAATACCTTTGTCACGAATGACTTGATGTGCAAAACCAGCCATCTCTTTATCTACTGGTGTCATTACTTGGTCGGCTAACTCGACTAGCGTTGTTTTAATGCCAAGGGCATGAAAGGCTTCCATCATTTCTAAGCCGATGAAACCGCCACCAACAACGGTTGCGTGTTCAACTTTGTTTTCACCTATCGCATGGATGATTTTATCCATATCAGGAATGTTACGTAATGAATAGGTGAGTGGGTTATTAATACCTGAAATAGGCGGAACAATGGGCCCTGCACCTGGGCTTAATAATAAAAAATCGTAACTTTCAGTGTATTCTTTTATGTCATCGGAATTGTCTGCAAGCAAACGTACAGTCACCTGCTTGTTGGCGCGATCAATACTCACCACTTCTGTTAATGGGCGAACGTCAACATTAAAGCGTGCTAAGAAGCTTTCTGGTGTTTGCAGTAACAGTTTGCTTCTGTCTTGGATGTCACCACCAATATGATAAGGCAAACCACAATTGGCAAAAGAG
>Ga0105355_10002416_pt1 | contig 16839 bp, 16 predicted proteins | sample GOMGulsemesocosm_2_FD_83508 | JGI IMG/M metagenome (GOLD analysis project Ga0105355, IMG submission 83508) | Methane-oxidizing microbial communities from mesocosms in the Gulf of Mexico - GOM9C Gulf of Mexico | ecosystem: Environmental > Aquatic > Marine > Cold seeps | place: Gulf of Mexico... | reverse complement strand
TGACAGCGAAAAAGAGACGCTGGCCGAGCAGGGCAATGTGGTTGCTGTTGCTGGTCGACTGATTCGTAACCGTGGTGCTTTCATGGAAATTCAGGACATGAGCGGCCGCATTCAGCTATACGTGAATAAAGCGGCGCGTCCGTTTGCGAAAAGTCTGGATCTGGGTGACATCGTTGGTGTTAAGGGCGAGCTGCACAAGTCGGGTAAAGGCGATCTGTACGTTGATATGGGCGAATATGAACTGCTGACTAAAGCGCTACGCCCATTGCCGGATAAGCACCATGGCCTGGCTGATCAGGAATTACGTTACCGCCAGCGTTACGTGGATCTGATCGTTAACGAAGAATCACGTAATACCTTTGTTGCGCGATCTAAAATTGTTGAATCGATCCGTCATTATTTGGCTTCCAAGCGTTTCCTGGAAGTTGAAACACCGATGATGCAGGTGATTCCTGGCGGTGCCGCGGCTAAGCCGTTCACGACTTACCACAATGCACTGGATATGGAATTGTACCTGCGTATCGCGCCGGAACTGTATTTGAAGCGTCTGGTGGTAGGTGGTTTTGAACGGGTGTTTGAAATCAACCGTAATTTCCGTAATGAGGGCCTTTCGACGCGCCATAACCCTGAATTCACTATGCTGGAATTCTATCAGGCCTATGCCGATTACAATGATCTGATGAACCTGACGGAAGATATGCTACGTCATGTTGCTCAGGATGTTTTAGGCACTACGACTCTTCAGTATCAAGGTTCTGAGTACGATCTGGCGAAGCCGTTTTTGCGGATGTCAGTGGTGGACTCCATCCTGCATTACAACCCAACATTGACGGCTGAGGCGGTCAATGAATTGGCTTCTGCCCGTGGAATCGCTGAAGGTCTGGATATCCCGCTAAAAGACAGTTGGGGTCTGGGTAAAGTGCAGATTGAAATCTTCGAGAAAACCGTTGAACATCGTCTGGATCAACCGACTTTCATTACTGAATACCCAGCCGAAGTATCACCGCTGGCACGTCGTAGCGATACTGACCACCATGTGACCGACCGTTTTGAATTCTTTGTCGGTGGCCGTGAAATTGCTAATGGTTTCTCCGAGCTTAATGATGCCGAGGACCAGGCCGAGCGCTTCCGCGCGCAAGTATCGGAGAAGGATGCCGGTGATGACGAAGCGATGCATTATGACGAAGACTACATCACCGCGCTGGAATACGGTTTGCCGCCAACTGCGGGTGAAGGTATCGGTATCGATCGTCTGGTGATGCTGTTTACTGATTCGCCATCGATTCGTGATGTGCTGTTGTTCCCGCACATGCGTCCAAGCAGCTAGAAATAGCAGTTAACGTCAGATGAAGCAGGCTGAGCTGGGTTTAGGGTGTGAGACTCAGTCTGACGAGGTTCCGCTTGATAAGGCAGCGGCCCAAGAAATGGTCGCGAATGCCATGAAGTCTCTTCCTTCTTCATGGCAGGCCCATTTGGGTGAAGAGTTTGATAAGGATTATATGCGTGAGCTACGCGCATTTCTGGTCGCCGAAAAGCAGGCGGGTAAAACACTTTATCCGCCGATGCCGCAGCTGTTTAATGCCTTTGAGTTAACATCCTTTGATCAGGTCAAAGTGGTGGTTCTGGGGCAAGACCCCTACCACGGGCCGGGTCAGGCGCATGGCCTGTGTTTTTCTGTTCAAACAGGTGTGCGTCCACCGCCTTCGCTTAAAAATATCTTCAAGGAAATTAACGCCGAACTCGGTATCGAGTTTGCTGTAAACGGCTGCTTAACAAGCTGGGCCGAGCAGGGCGTATTGCTGCTTAATTCCGTGCTGACGGTTGAGCAGAGTAACGCCGGTTCTCATCAGGGTAAGGGTTGGGAGACGTTTACTGATCGAGCGATTGAAGTTTTGAATGATCAGCACGAAGGCTTAGTGTTTTTGCTGTGGGGCAAATATGCGCAGGATAAGGCGGCGGTTATTGATCGTGTTAGTCACTTGGTGCTGGCGTCACCGCACCCGTCCCCCTTTTCCGCGCATCGCGGTTTTCTTGGCAACGGTCACTTTGTTAAGGCCAATGACTATTTGCAGGCGCAGAATAAAGAACCCATCGATTGGCGTTTGAGTTAGCAGCCGTTATTTAATGTAATTGGGGGTAGGCCTCAATGCCAATAATACCGTCAATCAAATTGGTGTTGCTGAAGGGGTCGATAGGTTTGGCCGTATAGGGGCAGACATAGGGATTGTAGAGCGAACTCCATTTTTCGATGCGGGTAATATCATCTTCTTCCAGCGCGTAGCGCAGGTCCTCGGCCAGTTCCACCGGCCATAATCCAAACTCCGGATGCTGGTGACCATTGCAGCTGATGTAGGCCATATCAGCGTTGTGACGTTTAACCGCTTCGAGTAATTCCTTGACCATAGTTTCCGGTACTAGCGGTGAGCTGGTGGCAAAGGAGGCAATCCATTCGCACTCGGGCATGTGGTCATGGGCCCATTCCATGGCGGTAAGAATGCCCGATAGTGCTCCGGGGTGATCATTGATGGCATCGGGTACGATAGGGCAATCAATATCATGAAAGCGGGTAGGGTCGCCGTTGGCATTGAGTATCAGATTGCTGACCTGCGGGCTGGCATGCTCAATAATATGGTTGAGCACCGGTTTGCCCATCAGTTTTTTTAAGCAGCGCTCGGTATGAGCGACTCGGCAGATAGAGGTGTTCGCTAACAGTACACCGAGAACCTCTGGTTGGGATTGTGCTTTCATGCCTGGCCTCTCTAATTTCTCATAACGCTATTTACGAGTTGAGTGGCGAGTCCTTGCCTTTAAGTCTTTGTCCGCGGACTGAAATAAAATTATGGTTTATATTTTCTGTTTTATGCAAGTTTTTTGATTGAGGCTGTTAGTGCTATTTATATATTTAATCGAAGTATAAGCACGATAAATATTTCTTAGACGTTAGTGCTAGAGAAATTTGGCAATTGCGAGTATCATTTCGGAGTTTTTTGCTGAGCCTCCTGCGGTTTTTGAGGGCGGAAGCGTTTGGGCTAACACCCGATTAAAGATTTAACCCGATTAAATATAGGTGGATTATATACATGGCAACGATTATTGATGGTAAGGCTTTTGCCGCCAAACTACGTGTAAAAGTTAAAGGATTGTCTGACGAGCTGAAAGCTAGCCACAACGTAACGCCTGGTCTGGCGGTTGTGATTGTTGGTGAAGATCCGGCGAGCCAGGTTTACGTGCGTAGTAAAGGTAAACAGGCAACTGAAGTAGGTTTTAACTCCTACGAACACAAATTGCCTGCAACAACTGAGCGCGATGAACTGGTTGCACTGATTGATAGCCTGAATGCTGATGATAGCGTTCACGGTATACTGGTTCAGTTGCCTCTGCCTAAGCACATTGCTGAAGAAGAAATCATTAACCGTATCGATGCGTCTAAAGACGTTGACGGTTTCCACATTGTTAACTCAGGCCTGCTGGCGACTGGCGGTAAAGGTTTCGTACCTTGTACGCCTCTGGGTTGCACCATGTTGCTGAAAGATCACCTAGGTGACCTGTCTGGTCTGAACGCGGTTGTTGTGGGTCGTTCCAACATCGTTGGTAAGCCAATGTCTTCTTTGCTGCTGCAGGAAAGCTGCACAGTAACGGTTGCGCACTCTCGCACTAAAGATCTTGCAAGCGTTGTTCGCCAGGCGGATATCGTTGTTGCTGCGGTTGGTCGTCCTGAAATGGTTCACGGTGACTGGATCAAGCCAGGTGCTACTGTCATTGATGTGGGTATTAACCGTATCGAAACGCTTAACGAAGTCGAAGTCGGTAAATCCAAGACTCGACTGGTGGGCGATGTTCATTTTGAATCAGCTTCAGCAGTTGCTGGCGCAATCACACCTGTTCCCGGTGGTGTTGGTCCAATGACTATTGCGTGCCTGTTATATAACACACTGCAATCAGCTTACCGTCGTGTGGGCATTGAACTGCCAGACGATCGCGTATAATTTACGCATTGCTTTATTGGCGCGTTGATTAGACGTGCCAAATAAAAACCCGGCTGTTGAGATCAACAGTCGGGTTTTTTGTGCCTGCAATAAGTAGGCGGTGTCTGTAACGCTGACTTTAGGCTAACAGTGCCAGCGCTGCTTCCATGTTGGCAGATAGATCTTCTTCTTCGTCATCATCTTGAGACGGATCCAGGCCAATCTTTTCAAAGGCAGGAATTTTTGACCAGTCCATTTTTGTATAGGGATGTGAGGTGCCCGCATAATTTTGCAGGTTGGCCACCATGACCAGATCTACAAAATCGACTTTTTCACTGTGGCGGCCAAAGTTAAGGTATTGGCTGGGTACCAAACAAATGTCTTCGTTAAAATCCCAAGCCTTCAGAATCATACTGCCAAGCTTTGGATGCAGTTTTTCAATCACTTCATCTAGTGTCAGAGCATCAGAAAGTAAGTGATCATTCTCTTCAGCAAAGCGTAGGATAGGTAGCACGCCGATAAGGTGGGTTAGACCCGCCAGTGTCGCCTGTCCTGGTGACAGGCGAGTGTAACTTTGTGCCAGTACGTGAGAAATACTGGCGACTTCTGTGCTGCGATTCCACACTTCACGCATGCGGTTGTCAACCAGGTCAGTGGTGGCTTGAAACATCTGTGCCATAGCAAGGCCAGTGGCAAGGTCGGCCGAATAGCTCATGCCCAGACGGTTGACGGCCATCTGTAAGTTTTCAACGGGCTGAGGTGCTCGCAATAGCGGGCTGTTGCATACTTTGATGATGCGGGCAGAAATCGCTGCATCACTACTGATAACACGGCTCAAATCGGTGACGGATGCACCATCATCTTGCGCAACTTCTCGAACTCTCAACGATACTTCTGGCAGTGTGGGCAGTACCAGTTGGTCTGTTTCGATGGCGTGAATAATGTCGTTTTCAATCGTTTCAATTAAGTTGCTCATAATGTCCGATTATTTGATTCGTTTGAAAACAAGTATAGGTGCCTTTGCAAAAAACGTGACCTTGGCAGGCACTTTTTTATGAAAATTTAATATTACTGAATGATTGCGAGCATGAGGCTTTTTAACTGCTTAAATTAAGGCGTTTTTGGAGTAGATAAAAGCTGATTGTGGGTGGGGGTTTGTTATTTGAATAGCGGTTGTGCCGGGAGACCTGAATTGGGCGTCACTCTGTGTCAGGCTTTAGGCGGACACAGAGTGTTTTAGCGACTGAGATTAATCCAGTGTGTAAGGCAGTGGCTGTAACGTAGCCTGATAGGCCTGCTCGCCATGCTGCAGTGTTAGTGGCGTGCTGGCATCAAGGTCAGAGCCCGTGATGAGCAGTGCTTCCTGAGTTGTCTCTTGGTTAGTTGCAGTGGTTAAGGTTACGCATACGACGGTGGCAATGGTCTTGTTGCTGTCTGTTTCAAGCAGTTCGTTGCCAGGTTGTAGTAAATCGCCCCCGCGAAGAGTAAAACGTTGCATGTGACGTTTGGACTTGCCTCGATAATGTGTGCGCGCGATGATTTCCTGGCCGGTATAGCAGCCTTTGTCGAAGCTGATGGCATCAATGGTCTGGAAGTTCATCATGTGTGGATTAAAGGCGTTTTGCGTTGCCTGACATACTTCGCCGATACCGTTCTGAATATCCTCCAGCATCCATGTATAAGTGGAGGCGGGACTAGCCTGTCTTATCAACGTTTGCCAGCTATCGGCCATTTGGTCGGCTTTGATCCAGCATTCAAAGCGCGCTGGTTCGCCAGGGAGACGAATCGCAATGGCTGTTTCGTTGGCTGTGGCTTGTCCGACTTCTTGAGGTGGTTCATTTAGGCCAAAGGTGTTGCTGATAAGCTGCTCGCTGTCTTCGCCCCAAATACCCAGGCCTAACCACTCGTCGCTGGCGTTATTTAATTTAGTTTTAAAGAACACGCTATATTTATGTAAGGTTTCATGGCTTGAATCTATCAGGTCGCTACGCATTCGCAGCAAAAATTCAGGTTCGGCATCGTTGTTTTTTTGTAGCAGGCGGAAGCTACTAAACATACGGCCCTGAGGGCTGCAAACTGCACCCAGGATAGATTGTTGGGCCGATGCTTTGTGAACATCACAGGTTAGTTGGCCCTGTAAAAATTTAGCACTGTCGAGCCCTTTGATGCTCAAAATACCTTGATATAACAAAGGTGTTATATAGGTTGATTGTTTGGAGGCCGAGGCACTGAAGTTGTCGATAATATTATCGTCGTTGGGGCTGAATTGAGCTTGTTGCTTGGCTAAATGTTGACGCCATTCGGTTTTATTCATAAATAACTCGGGTTAACCCTCTCTGCGGGGTAGAGAGTATGTGGCATGTTGGGGGCTGTTAACACTATTTGAAATGCCCCTGTTAAGGCTAAAAACATGCTAGGCAAGGCATGAAGAACGATGTTTGGTTATTCCAAATGAGTGATGAATAACACAGCGTGGCATGTTTTTAGCCTTAACCCGGAGAGCTGAAACCGTTTTTCCCTTTCATTGCGTTGTTATTCGCTCATGTAGCTAGCTACACTTCGTTCAAAACGCCTTATTAAAGAAAAAAACGGAATTCAGCAGTGATATTTCAAATAGTGTTAACAGCCCCGATACCTTCTATATATAATTGATTTCCGATTTTTCAACCCGTGAGAATGAGATTAAGATGGTGGATGAAAGTAAGTTCAAGCGTTTACAGTGGCACAGCCGACGCGGCATGCTGGAACTTGATTTGGTATTGATGCCGTTTTTGGAAAAATATTACGCCACGGTCAGTGAAGAGGATCAAGCGCTCTACGAATTATTGCTGGAGAGTGAAGATCAGGATCTTTTTAGATGGTTTTTAGGTGCCGAGCAGCCAGAGGACGAATCACTTCGTCATATCGTCGATGTCATCATTAATTGTGTCAGAGCCCCTAAGGGCAGTCGTTAAACCCTCTCGATTAGCCCTTTATTATTTGCTGATTGCTCACGGCGTAGCGCTGTGGGCCTTGTTGCAGGCCGGTATCTATGTGATGCTGGCGGTGGTTGCGGCTAGTTTCTTTTATTATTTACGCCTGTGGCGCGGCCATGACAGTTTGCGCATGTTGCACGTGCAGGGCGAAAATTGTCGATTTGAATATGGCCAGGGTACTGCTCTGCAGGGCTGTTTAGCGAAGCGCCATTTCGTCAGTGATTTTTTGTTGATCGTTCAGGTTCAGCAACCACAAAGACGCTGTTGTCGTTATCTTGTTTTGTTTCGAGATTCTTTGGAGCAGGACGCCTTCAGGCGCTTGCGGGTGCTGCTGCTTTTTCCAGAATCTACCGTGCCGAATAATTCTCTGGTGTCAAAATAGTGTTGTTTGCCTGTGCGCTGGTGCTGGGGTAATCCAGCGTGTAGTGTAAACCGCGGCTTTCCTTGCGCAGTGTGGCCGACTGAATAGTGAGGTCGGCGACGCAGATCAGGTTACGTAGTTCCAGCAGGTCATTGCTAACCTTGTAATTACTGTAATATTCAGCGACTTCCCGTTTTAGTAATGCAATGCGGTGCTCGGCACGTTGCAGTCGTTTATCGGTGCGCACAATACCCACGTAATCCCACATAAAACGACGTAGTTCGTCCCAGTTGTGGGAAATTATCACGTCTTCATCTGAATCCGTTACCTGGCTTTCATCCCAGTCAGGTGCTTTGTCTGGCGCAGGGGTGCTATTAAAACTGTTTAAGATATCCTTGGCTGCAGCATCGGCAAATACCAAGCACTCCAGCAGTGAGTTACTGGCTAGACGGTTGGCTCCATGGAAACCTGTAAAGGCGGTTTCGCCAATAGCATACAGTTGTTTGACGTCGGTGCGGCCCTGTAAATCGGTCATAACGCCGCCGCAGGTATAATGGGCAGCAGGTACAATTGGGATCGCTTCACGGGTGATATCAATGCCGAATTTCAGGCAACGCTTATGAATGGTGGGAAAGTGTTCGAGGATGAATTCCTCAGATTTATGGCTGATGTCTAGGTACAGGCAGTCACTACCCAAACGTTTCATTTCGTGGTCAATGGCGCGAGCGACAATGTCACGTGGCGCTAATTCACCACGTTTATCAAATTCATCCATAAAGCGTTTGCCGTTGGGTAGGCGTAATACTGCGCCTTCGCCACGTAGCGCTTCGCTGATTAAAAAAGACTTGGCTTGAGGGTGGTACAGGCATGTGGGGTGGAATTGATTGAATTCCATGTTGGCCACACGGCAGCCAGCCCTCCACGCCATGGCAATACCGTCGCCACTGGCGCCATCGGGGTTGCTGGTGTACAGGTAACTTTTGCTGGCACCGCCGGTGGCTAGCGCGACAAAACGTGCCTGGAACAATTCTACGGTCTCGTTGGCGCGATTTAGTACATAGGCGCCGCAGCAGCCGCTGCCGGTAATGCCAAGTTTTTCACGAGTAACCATGTCAATGGCGACACGTTTTTCAAATAGCGCAATATTGGGGTGCTGCTTTACACGCTCAATCAATGTGTTGGAAATCGCCCGGCCAGTGGCGTCGGCGGCGTGAATAATTCGACGATGGCTATGACCACCTTCCTTTGTTAGGTGGTAGCTTTGCTCGCCTGTTCTATCGGCAGCCCCGGTAAAGGGTACGCCCTGTGCAATGAGCCAATCGATACAGGCTTTACTTTGGCTGACGGTAAAATGCACCGATTCCTGGTCACATAAACCTGCACCTGCAGTTAGGGTGTCATCAACATGGGCGGCAACGGTATCTGTTTCGTCAATGACTCCGGCGACGCCGCCCTGAGCATAATAGGTAGACCCTCCGGATGCCTCGTCTTTACATAGCAGGGCGACGGACAGTGAGTCGGCAAGTTTTAGCGCTAGCGTCAGGCCGGCGGCGCCACTGCCAATAACCAATACATCGTGTTTAAAATGTTGTGTCATATTAAGAGAGTGAATCATCGAAATTAAAAGTACTAACGGCGATCTTTAATAGCATATTAACAAGTAGCTTGTCGCGGCTATTTTACATCTGACGTCGTGATTTTAGCGATGGCGCGCTACGGTAAAGAAAATACTGCTGGTATGGGCGCGTTGGTTGGATTGAACTATAATGCCAGACGAATAAAAGGACGTGAAATTTCGCGTGGTATTAGTAATATAGCGTCTGTTTTAAATCGATGATCAAACTTTTGGTCAAAAACTCAAACTTTAGTGCCTTTTGACGAACTTCTGGAAAACCCTATGGTCTATCAGTCAACGTTTGGCTCGCCTGTTTTAACGTATATGCATTTCAGCGAACGGGTATGGCGTAGCTCGGAGCAGAAATATTGAACGAACAGGCGACTGATAAGCAGCTGGTTGCGCGCGTCCAAAAAGGGGATAAGCGCGCATTCGACCTATTGGTGTTGAAATATCAGCATAAAATTTTTGGTTTGATTAGCCGTTATATTCATGACCACCATGAGGTAATGGACGTCGCTCAGGAAGCCTTTATTAAAGCTTATCGTGCGATCGGCCGCTTTCGTGGCGACAGCGCTTTTTATACCTGGTTGTATCGGATTGCGATTAACACGGCAAAGAACCATTTGGTTTCTCGAAGTCGTCGTCCGCCAGATACCGATGTTGAAGTGGCAGATGCTGAGTACTATGAGAGCGCTAGTAAGCTCAAAGACAATGCGTCTCCCTATGAAGAAGTGCATCGGCAAGAACTTGAAGCCGCGGTATTCAAAGCCATTGAGCAGCTGCCGGAAGACCTTAGGTCGGCTGTCACATTGCGAGAGTTTGATGGCATGAGTTATGAAGACATTGCCGAGGTGATGCAGTGCCCTGTAGGTACTGTCAGATCACGAATTTTCAGAGCGCGTGAATCAATTGATAAACATATTGGTCATTTAATTGACTAAGTCTACAGAGAGACATGAAACATGCTAGTAAGCCAAGAGGTGATAACGAATGAGCGATAGTTTGCGTGAGTCGATTTCAGCGTTAGTAGATGATGAAGCGCAGGAGCTTGAGCTTCATCGTGTGTTAGGTAGCATGGAGAGCGATGAACAATTACGACAAACATGGAAACGTTATCAGGCCGCCAGTTTCTCAATGAAGCGCCAAATGGATTGTCGGTTTGATCTTGATATTAGTGGCCGTGTTGCGGAGGCTCTCGATGATGAGCCAACGGTTATTGTTGAAACAAGTAATGAAAAGTCACGTTTCGGCCGTGTCTTTAAGCCTGTGTTAAGTATGGCGGTTGCTGCATCGGCAGCCTTCCTGGTGATTTTCGCGGTGCAAATGGGTGGACAGGATGACACTGACGAGCAAGTTGCTGCGGGTGCTCAGCCGTTAACCACCAATTTGGTTGCTGGTGCGAATGTAAGCAATGAAAATATCATGGCTGTCAGCTCCGAGGTGATGACACCTGTTGAAAAACGCCTGCAATCGCTGATCGAAAACCATACTCAGCAAGCGAGTATGTCTCAAAATCGTGGTGTTATGCCCTATACCCAGCTGGTTGAAGACCAGGAAGGCCAAGGGTACTAAGCGTGCATCAACGTGTAATGACTGCTCATATCAAGTTTCTTTTGGCGCTGCTATTCAGCGCTGTTACTGCCTTGACCCTAGTGCCGGCTTCCGTTTCAGCGGTTGAAAGCGCGGCAGATAGTGTTAATGAGAGCAAAGGTTGGTTGGCTCGTATGGGGCAGGCGTTTGCGACGCAGAACTACGATGGTGTGTTTGTGTACACACACGGTAGCAGTATGGATACGCTGCGGATTATTCATCGGGTTGCAGAAGGTGTTGAGCGCGAGCGTATTGTGCGTCTGGATGGGCCTAAGCAGGAAATAATTCGTGAGAACGGAAAAGTGACCTGCATTCATGGCAGTGACTGGAATGGCAACATTAATCACAAAATTCCATTAGGTCCTTTTGCCAGAGCCTTTGTGCGCGATATGAGCGAGCTGGGTGAAAGCTACCAATTGGTAGAGAGGGGCCGAAGCCGGGTTGCCGGACGTGATGCATTGGTGCTGCTAATTCAGCCGCGTGATGATTATCGCTATGGCTACAGTATTTGGTTGGACGAGAAAACTGGATTGTTACTGAAATCTATTCTTGTGCATCGAGGTAAGGTGCTGGAACGTTTCCAGTTTACTCAGCTGAGCATATCCTCCGATATTGATGAAACTGCATTGGCGGTTGGTATCTCGGGTGAAACCATGGTCCACTACCCATTATTAAGCCATGACGAAGATCTGGTTGTTCGAAAACCGCTGAGCTGGAATCTGGATTGGCTACCTGATGGTTTTGAAATGCGTATGCAGGGTTCTCATCAGGAGCATGAGGAGGGCAGCGGCGCTGACACCTTAACCTATAGTGATGGCATGGCGGCTTTTTCTGTGTTCATTGAAAAAATCATTGATCAGCAATACGACGAAGTGGCCGCTCAGAAAGGCGCTACTGTTGCGGTGACCCGGATCGTTAATTATCCCACAGGTGATCATTTGGTCACGGTTGTTGGTGAGGTGCCGATGAAAACAGCGAAACGTATAGCGCTTTCAGTCACGCCAGCAACTGTTGCAGCTTCCGAAGTGGTTCAATAAATCCGGTTATGATTGAAGAATCAGGTCGTGTGATCGCGGTTAAGGGCGAAGAAGTCTGGATTGAAACTATCCGTACCAGCAGCTGTTCTGCTTGCTCAGCCCGTTCGGGTTGTGGCCAGGGTTTATTGGCTAAAGTGAAAGATGGTACCCGTAGCCACATTCAATTACGGACTGATCTTAAATTGGCTGTGGATGACGTGGTTATTCTTGGTTTGCCCGAGCAGGCGTTTATTCGTTCATCCTTTCTAGCCTATGGCTTACCGATGTTGACGTTAATTGCGGCAGTGTTACTGGCTGACATGGCTTTTGCATTGACTGAACCTTGGATTATTCTGTCTGCGCTGCTGGGGCTTGCTGGCGGTTTTGTTGTTGTGCGACTGATCAGTCAACTGAGTTTAGCGCGGGCTGATTTTCAGCCGGTGATTATCCGTTCGATTCCCGCAGTGGCCGTGAGCTAGCTCGTTGAAAAGCAGCTAGCTCAAGCCTTGTTGGTCTATAGCGCTTTCACTGCTTCGAGCACTTCCTCTACATGGCCTTTAACTTTGACCTTGCGCCACTCCTGACGTAATACACCCTGCTTGTCGATCAAAAAAGTGCTGCGCTCAATGCCCATGTGCTTTTTGCCGTACATATTTTTTTCCTTGATGACATTAAACAGCTGGCAAAGTGTTTCTTCTGGATCAGTAATTAATTCAAAGGGGAACTCTTGCTTGGCTTTGAAGTTTTCGTGGGAGCGTATTTTGTCACGTGATACGCCAAAGATGATGGTGTCTAATGCCTTGAATTCTTCGTGCATATTACCGAAATCCTGCCCCTCGGTGGTACAGCCAGGGGTACTGTCCTTAGGGTAAAAATAGATAACAACATTGCTGCCTTTAAGGGCTGAAAGAGAAACTTCGATATCGCTGGTGGCGGCTGCGGTGAAATCTGCAACAGCGTTGTTTAAGGTTACGCTGGACATGGTTTTTAAATCCTCAACTGGTGTGTTTTGTTATTTTTATTATTTGCGCATAAATGGATATTTTTGTTACCGATTTTTGCCGCTAATAATCGAGAGAAGTCCCACAATTTAAAGGGCTTCGCTTGTGATTACAGGTTGCCGCGATTACTATAGCAGCTTAATTTTCGGCCGGAGTAAGAGCAAATGATTGGCGGTAGTATTGTAGCGATTGTAACACCGATGGATAGTGCTGGAGCCATTGATTGGCAGGCGCTGGAGCGTTTGGTGGATTTCCATATTGATAATGGCACTAATTCCATTGTTGCGGTAGGTACAACCGGTGAATCAGCCACACTGCCTGTGGGTGAGCATATGGAAGTGTTGCGCCAGGTTGTTGCTCGCACTAATGGCCGTATCCCAATTATTGCCGGTTCCGGCGCTAACTCTACAAGCGAAGCGTTGGAACTGACGGAAATGGCAAAAGGCGCCAATGCCGATGCCTGTCTGATTGTGACGCCTTACTACAACAAACCTTCCCAGGAAGGCCTGTATCAGCATTACAAATTGATTGCCGATTCAGTCGATATTCCACAGATTCTTTACAACGTGCCCGGCCGCACGGGCTGTGATATGTTGCCTGATACGGTTGCTCGTTTGGCTTCACACCCGAATATTGTCGGACATAAAGAAGCGACTGGTGATTTGGCACGGGCTAAAGAACTGATCGAACGTAGTGGTGACCAAGTGGCAATGTACTCCGGTGACGACGCGACAGCGGCTGAGTTTATTCTGCTGGGTGGTAAAGGCAACATCTCCGTAACAGCCAATGTGGCACCGCGAAAAATGTCTGACATGTGTGCAGCGGCACTGCGTGGTGATGCTGAAACGGCTCGTCGCATCAGTAGTGAACTTGAAGCTTTGAATACTGATCTGTTCATTGAAGCCAACCCGATTCCGGTGAAGTGGGCGCTACATGAAATGGGTCTAATTCAGCAAGGGCAACGTCTGCCGCTGACTACGCTGGATTCTCAATATCACGACATCGTTCGTGAAGCGCTTCGTAAAGGTGGCGTGCTTTAATTTTGTTTAAGTTTTGACTTACTAGCTCTAGTCATTTAATCAGGACGCGCCCGATGAAATTATCCCGCATACTCGCTATAGCAACCTATAGTGTCTTACTTCTTGAGCTGAGCGGTTGTGGGTGGCTGATTGGTGAGGACGGGATTATTAATGATCGTCGTGAAGAATACCGAGACGCGAAAGTCGTGGAGCCACTGCAGTTGCCCGAAGGTGCGGACAGCCGCACTATCCGTGAGTTGTACCATATTCCTGGTGCTGGGCAGACGCTTGTTTTTGAAAGTGATGAGTTTTCAGTACCACGCCCTGAAATGCCAGCCACCTCGGCACCGAAAGAACTCAAAGCCTATAAATCTGATAATGAATACTGGATTGTATTGGAGGGTAACCCTGGAGAAGTTTGGGGGCGCGTACGTCGCTTCTGGGAAGTGAATGACATTGAGCTTGAATCAGAAATTCCTTTTCGTGGTTTGATGGAAACCGCGTGGCTAAAACGTAATAACGAAGGTTATATTTCCCGCGACAAATTCCAGGTGATTGTTGAATACGGCCTTCAGAAAGGTGTTTCAGAAGTGCATATCAAGCATTTGGGTTATGACTATGAAACACAGGAAGTTCCTGCCGATAAGCTGGATTGGAGCCAGGCTGAAGCTGGCGATAAATTGGCGCTGGCGATGACCCAGGAATTGTCTTCCTTTCTTATTCAAACTGAAACCGATGCCGCTCCGGCCTCACTATTAGCACAAAAATTTATTGGTCAACCGAAGTCATCACTGAATGTTAATTCATCCAATGAGTGGGTGATTGATATGAATCTCAGCTATGGCCGTGCCTGGAATGCGATGGGTAAAGCGATTGATGCCGCCGGTTTTGAGCTTAAGGATAAAGATCGCGACAGCGGTTTGTATTATTTGGTTGTGACTAGCGGCGAAAAAGAAGCTGAAGAAGGCGGGTTTTTCTCCTTTCTTTCCTTTGGTAATAGCGATGATGACAGTACATCTCACAGCGTAACAATCAAGGTAACCTCGGATGCTAATGAGGGCGCTGAAAAAGTACAGGCGCTTATTTTTGAGCATGAAGAAAACTTCACTGCACCGTTACGTAAAGATCTCTTCACACGCATTAAAAACCAACTGATTTAGCGGCTTGTTAACGACGTTCCACAACAATTTTTAGGCTAGTCTGCCGCGGTATCTATAATGCGTTTTGCTTCCTTGGGCAGTGGTAGTAAGGGTAACGCAACCCTCATCGAAGCTGACCAAACCTGTTTGTTACTTGATTGTGGCTTTACCGTTAAGGAAACCGAGGCGCGCCTTGAACGACTCGGTAAAACTGGTCACGACCTCGATGCGGTGCTGGTAACCCACGAACACAGCGATCACATCAAAGGTGTTGGTGCGCTGGCTCGCAAATATAAATTACCTGTTTATCTTACCGCCGGTACCTTTCATCAAGGCAAACTTGGCAATTTATCCAGTATCAAAATCATTAATTGCCATCAGTCCTTTGTCATTAAAAATATTGATGTGCAGCCTGTGCCCGTGCCTCATGATGCTCGCGAGCCCTGCCAATATGTATTTCAACATGGCGATAAAAAGCTCGGAGTACTTACCGATCTTGGCAGTCTGACGCCTCATGTGGAAAAACATTACAGTGGTCTTGATGCATTAGTGCTGGAGTGTAATTACGACCAGCAGATGCTGGAAGAAGGGCCTTATCCATACCAACTCAAGCAGCGAATCCTTGGCGATTATGGGCACCTCAGCAATTCTCAAGCAGCACAATTATTGATCCGCATAGGGAAGGACAAGCTTCAACATCTAGTGTTGTCTCATATTAGTCAGCAAAATAATTGCACCGAATTGGCTCGTGAAGCGATAACGCCAATACTGGAAGGCATGAGCGGCGGCGCTAATGAGAGTTTTGCTGTTGCTTGTCAGAATCAAGGCTTTGATTGGCGGATGGTTGATTGATAACGTATTCTGGCAATTAAGGTCAGTAGGTAATGTTAAATAATCAATACGACGTTTTGAATTTAGCATTATAAACAGGGGTTTGTGCCGTGCCTGTTTTAATAGCTACACAGAACAATTCTGATGCCCCCAGTTTTACTTATCTTCTGTAACTCTATAAGCCATTAAACCCTCAGTATTGACCGTTGATCTTTCTATTGATGGTGATGGTGAAAATTTCAGCCGTATAATCATTTATATATTGAGACGCTGGAGGTATGGGTGACTGACGTTTGTTTTCTTATTCTTGATCAAGGTGGGCAAAGTAGTCGTGCATTGGTGATCAATGAGGTGGGTCAGACACTTGCCCGTGAATCGATGACGGTGGCGACGCAAACGCCAGCAGCTGATGAAGTTGAACAGGATCCAGAGCAGCTGGTGACATCTTTACAGATAGTGGCTGAAAAGGCTGTTACACAACTCACCCCTGAACAACGAAAACAGTTGAAATATGCCGGTTTAGTCACACAGCGTTCCAGTATTGTGTGTTGGCACAAGGATAACCTTGAGGCGATTACGCCGGTGATTAGTTGGCAGGATCGACGCGCCCACGCTTGGCTTGAGCAACAAAAAATTGATTCGCACTGGTTTCGTCAGCATACCGGTTTGTATCCGAGCGCCCACTACGGCGCCAGCAAGATGAACTGGTGCTTGAATAATCATCCTGGCGTTATTCAGGCTTTTATCGATGGCACGCTGAAGCTTGGTCCGTTAGCCGGTTATCTGGCGGCCCGATTGACAAACTCCGAGCAGGTAAAAGTTGATCCCGCCAATGCGCAGCGCACTGGACTTTATAGTATTGATCGCGGCGAATGGGACGCAGATCTGTTGCAGTTGTTTGATATTCCTTCATCGTTGTTGCCTGAGTTAGGGGCTACTTTTAGTGGTTATGGTTGTTTGGTGATAGATGATCTTGAGCTTCCGCTACATCTGTTAAGCGGTGATCAATCGGCGGCGATTTATGCGCATGGTCAGCCAGATGAAGGTACGGCCTACATTAATGCGGGTACTGGCGCGTTTATTACGGCGCTTTGGCATGAGCAGAGTTACCCAGAACAGTTGCTAAAAAGTGTCGTGTATTCCGATGCGCTGCCTCAGTATATTGTTGAGGCGACGGTTAATGGTGCGGGCAGTGCACTTAATTGGGCTCAGGATTTACTGCAGTTAGTGGGCATTGATAAGTTGGATGACTGGGCCAGTCAAGATGAAGAACCACCGCTGTTCGTTAATGCAGTGGGTGGTTTGGGTTCACCCTATTGGCGAG
>Ga0105355_10002410_pt1 | contig 16862 bp, 19 predicted proteins | sample GOMGulsemesocosm_2_FD_83508 | JGI IMG/M metagenome (GOLD analysis project Ga0105355, IMG submission 83508) | Methane-oxidizing microbial communities from mesocosms in the Gulf of Mexico - GOM9C Gulf of Mexico | ecosystem: Environmental > Aquatic > Marine > Cold seeps | place: Gulf of Mexico... | reverse complement strand
GCATTAACCTGTTGGATTGAAACTTTTTCAGACAGCAATTTTTCCCGTGCTTCACAGCCAATGGATAAAAGTACTAAACCTGTTACAAGAAGCAATGTACGTGCTGACATAAGAAAATCCTTAATGAATAGACCTGATTAAACAAGCGTAGCAAAAACAATTACTGTAAACAATTTGAGTACAGTTAAGATGAAAGTGATGTCAATTCCATTAATATATGAACTTGTTATACGTGAATATTATTAACTAGTACGAGTGTCAGTTTTAAAATGGAATTGACAATAAATCAATGTGTTAATATAAAGGAACATGCGTCCCTTTAGTTTAAAACCCAAGAACGTCAAAAATTCCACCGATTGTATCAGGTACATTGGTAGCACTAATATTATCATGCTTAGTCGGGTATTTTTTAAGCCATGCTTTTAAGCAAGCTGATTCAAACCACATGCCATAACACTTAGGGCAGTAACTAATACCTTTAAAGTCTTCGACCTTGTGTAAAGCTCCACAACTTGAGGGGCAATTAGTGATTTCACTATGATGTTGCTTATTAGTTAACTCTAGCCAAAAGTTTTTTGGATCAAATTCTTTTGTATACTGTAGCGAATCAATATATTTTTTAGGTAACCAAGATCCTTTACAAGACAAACAACCAAAACCACTATGAGCTTCAGCTCTATCCATCACTAATTTATTTTCATCTATGGGACACTTCAATTGTTACTCCTCAAACACATGAATCAAATAATTCATGGCTGTCTCTAATAATTTAGTCCTCATAACCCCAAGGCGCTTTTGGATTTTTAATGACGTTCGTTAAATCAAAATCAACACGAAACTCTCTGCCTTGACGCACCATACGATAGGTAAATTTATTGGGATAAATATACATTTGCCAAACGTTCCCCATAGACTGAGGTATGCCCTGGGCTGCAAATAATTCTTTGGAATATTGATCAGCTGGAAATGATTGGGCTTGTGAGAACCCCGCATCAATTGTATGACCACCATACATGGTAGATTTATCGTACGAACCGTCTTTTTGTCGATGATCGTGTTTCAACGATAAGCCAGATCCCGTTTTAGTGATAATCCAAGTACGAGAAGCATCATCACCCACATAAAATGGTACTTGCAGCTGGTTATCAGAGCATTTTCTCACAGTCATGATAAGTTTTTTATTAGCAAAATTATCACTACTTGCATTATCGACGGTGACTTTACCTTGAAATGACTTACCGCAATGTTTACTAATACTATTAAAGAAATCGTCATGCGTTGCAATGGAAACCAATGGCGCTTCTACGGCCGATGATAATTCACTCATGCATAAAGTAAGCGCACAAATGGCGGCTAAAAATCTAATCTTCATCAAAATTCCTTGCTCAATTTACTTCCAGTATTTACGCTGTTTAAACCCAATAACTAACATTCTTTTCAAGCACTGGCGGTTTTCGACAAAGTCCGGTGCCCTCTTCTGTGCCAAGGTAAAGAAAGCCAACCAATTCATCATCTTCACTTAATTCAAAAGCGGCTTTAACCAAAGGGTTTGATACGATGGAACCACTACGCCATATCCCGTTATAACCCATTGCCACTGCCATTTGCTGGAGGGAAAACGTTGCGCAACCAGCGGTTTGAACTTGCTCAATGCGAGGAACCTTAGGATGCTCTTTTACTCTAGCCATTACAGCAATAATAAGAGGCGCTCTAAATGGCATATTTTTTGATCTAAGAAGTGTCGCTTCGTCACCACCATCTTGCTGAGCTACGTTGACAAATAGGTCACTGAGTTTTTCCAGACCTTGATCTTTGATCACTACAAAGTGTGCCGGCTTAAGGCAACCATGATCAGGTGCTCTCATGGCAACTGACAACATTTGCTGTATTTGTGAGTCACTTGGCGCGGGCGTTGTTAACTTTGCACATGAATAACGACTGGCAAGAAAATCGATTGCTTGTTGGTTTATCATGAATTAACTACGCCTGTACACTGGGAATATGGCCTAATCGAGCGCCGCCAATCAAATGCATGTGTAAGTGATAAACTTCTTGGCCACCAAATTCACGGCAGTTGACCACTAAACGATAACCATCTTCGCTAATGCCTTCTTCACGGGCTAGCTTTGCAGCAACAATGAATAAACGGCCAAGTGTGATTTCGTCTTCAGTTGTTACATCATCTACGGTTGGAATGACTTTATTTGGAACGATTAGAATGTGCGTTGGTGCTTTTGGGGTGATGTCTCGAAATGCGGTGACTAAATCGTCTTGATATACCATGTCTGATGGAATTTCTTTACGGATAATTTTGCTAAATAATGTATCTTCACTCATTGAAAGCCCTTAACACTATGTGATTAAAGGCTATAATTTTACCCTAGCAACAAACTATTGCAAGTTAGCGTTTTGGAACAAGTAACTGTGGATCAACGCGTTTATTTTTCCAATTCATGCGCCAATCTAAATGAGGCCCAGTTGAACGCCCCGTTGTCCCCGTTTTTGCGATCAGCTGTCCCTGTTTTACTTCATCTCCCGCTTTAACTAACCCTTTACTTAGGTGCAAAAAAGTGGAATTAACACCCATGCCATGATCAATAATTAAAGTACCACCAGAATAAAACATATCAGGCACAAAAAGCCTAACTATGCCGTCTGCAGGGGCTATGACGTCGGTGCCTGTTGGACCAGCCATATCTACACCATAATGAGGTCGCCCTTTCTTACCGTTATAATATCGAACAGATCCATAAACGCCGCTAATACGTCCCTTCGCAGGCCATATGAATTGCTGGGTATAATGAAGGCTGTCTGACCATATAGCACGAGCAGCTCTAACTTGCTTTGCGTCTAATCGAGCACGTGCAACATTTTTAGGATTGGGATGAGTAATTTTTTTACTAATACCATTAACACGTTGCTCTCGATATTTACGCGGCAACAGCGTTAGCGGCAAGGTGATATTAGCTTTAGGCGTATTAATGGACAAAGCATGAACTAACACAGCGTCTCGGCCAAAGCCTAAAACAAAGGTGCCATCTGCTGCCACCTTAATAGATTGTTCGCCAAGCTTTATTTCAGTTTTGGGTAATGTTTTGCCAATCAATAAAGAACCAGGAATGAATGAGCCAGAAAGTGTAGTGTATTCGCCAAATTTTTTGACTTGAGCATGTATTGCACCACTGCACATCAACAAAGATGCTGCCCAAATTATCTGTCTCATTTCATATTCCTTTTTATACGTTTTATTTTTTGACTAAAGCACTAACCATTGCGCCTTTGTCGACACCTTCGTAGCCAATAACACTGATCTCATCACCTGCGTTATCAGCAGCTAACGTGTGTGCAACAAAATGCGTAAGTTGCTCAACGGTTGTATCAAAATCAAGTACTTCACAGACACTTTCAGGGATCATAAGTTCAAAACGCCCTTGAGGTGCATCATAAGCTACACTAAATAGATTAGGTACATTGCGAAGTTCAGCAAGCTCAGCCGGCACCGTAATATCTTGCGGCGTCACTAAGTCATCTTGGGTGATTAAATAAATATCACTCCAACGACTTGCCCAATAAAGTTCTAAATCTTCTGCTTTTTCGCCATTACGTTCTATTTCAATGATTGAACGGTGACCATGTGCAATGCGCTGACAATTGCCGTCATGCTTTTTAAGGCCATGAGTATAATGATAGAAAGGACCAAACATTGGCTCGGCAGCTAACTTAAGAACAAGCCCGGTAACGTTTTCTGGCAAAACTTTCATGATGACAGTTTCTAAATGTTCAATAATAGCCTGTTCATCAACCACGTCCTTTTCAATGAGCGCGAAAGCTTGATGCGGACAATTAAGATAAATAGGAAGCTGCTGTGGGCGATCTAATAAAATTTGCGTGGTGTCTTCCAATACGTTAAAAGAAATACACTCGTTTTGAGCAGGTACAAGTAATTTGTGATCAACTTCATCATCAATAACGGCCTTTATTTGTTTTTTCACCAAGCCAAAATCTAATACCATGCATTCGTCGTTCAAACTGCCATCAAGTTCGATATCTACAATTAGGCTTTCACCAACCATGCCGCGTTCGCTACATAAATAAGAGTAATCAATAACGGTTAAATTATTTACAAAAAGTTTCATACTGTTCCTAACATAAGGTCTAACTACGGGCAGAAAAACAGTCCACCCAACATAATTTCAGGCATTATACCTAAAAATTGGAATAACTAATCAAGTAAGTTCATTTGTGTGAATGAATCTACTTTAAAACGACAACTTAAATTATCTATTCACTGTCGTTTGATAACCTTCTGGTTAATTGGTCGCGCAAATTAGGCGGAATACCAACTATTGTCACCGTGTCATTTTGTAAATCGACGATAACGCGTTCACCAAGGTGTTTTTGTTCAAAGCCTACGGTTACGCCGCCGCCAGTACCTGAGAATTTTTTAAGCTGGCGTAAAGTTGTTCTGTCACCAGGGATTTCATCTTCTAGTTCGTAATTTTGTTGATTAACAAAATTATACAACCCGCTTTCTCCGTCATTGCCCACTTGGTTAGACAAAGCTTTAATACCAATTTCTTCGCCGCTATCAATTTTATCTTTACAGTAATCAAATACTTTTTCGCGATATTCTTCTTTCTCGCTGCGATCAAATTCACTAGCACTACAGTAGTCTTCAACGGCATTCATTAAGCTTTTGTTTTGTTCTTTAACGTTAATACCTTCACGACACCCCATGAAATCTAGGAAAAAGTCAGAAACTTTGCGCCCAGCTCTGCCACGGATGAATGAAATGTATCTATTACAGTCAGGTTGTGCCTGCCACATCGTTAAATCAATTCGCACGGCCAATTGCAGGTTATTTAATTCTAAATGCTGATTAGCACTAATATCTAGCGTGTCATCAACTGCAATAGAATCTTTTGGAGAGATAAGGGCAACAAATAAATAGTTGCTGGCGACATGGGTATAATTAGCCAACATTAAATAACCTTGCTCAGCAAAGTTATACTTCATTAATTCAACTTGTAACAATTTGATGGCTTGTTGTGAAAACGACACAAAATCATTGTCATCATCTAGATAATCAGTAAGTGCTCGTGAGAATACTTGTTCGCCATCAACATCATCGGCGAAAAATCCATATCCCTTGCCCTGCTTACTGTTATATATACGGTGTAATTCACTAACTAAGGTTTCTACGTCATGACTTGGTGACAAAACCTGATCGCGGGCAGCAAATGTTACATCCCCTTCACTGGTTGTATTAAGTTGATGCAATATAATGTGGCGTATGGATACAGTCATTTGTTATTAGTCCCTAGCAAAAATTTGCTGTATTATAGCCGTGTTTTACTTAAATTATCCCGTAGAAATTGTCACCTTTAGTGAGATAGTGCAAATTATCAGCTTTACTCTCTTCTAAAGGCGTTTCACACAACTGAACAAAGAGATCAACATGGCCGTAAATTCAAAATACACCAACGAGCAAGTCGAAAGTTTAATTATGCAGTTATTGACTGTATTAGAAAATAGTCAATCAAAAGCAGACCTAAGCTTAATGGCCCTTGGAAATGCTGCAACATCTGTTATCAACAATAGTGTGAGCGCATCACAACGTAAGCATGTTGCCGCCAGCTTCGCTAAAGCATTGGAAAGTTCAATTGACGTGAAAATGCACTAATTGAATCGGCGCAAACAGCCGATTGCTTGCGCCAACATTATGCTCATGTGATAATCTTTTGATTATTAATAGATTTAATTCAAGTAGACCGAATTTACTATGGTAGACAATTCAAATTCTTATAAAGATCGTGTTTCTAGGCTAATTAGCTGGGGACATTGGTTTATGTTTGCCAATATTATATTGGCCATGTTAATGGCTATTCGCTACATTTTTGCTGCCGAGGCGCAAGCAACCGCTATTTCAGTCTTTTATGTGATTTCAACATGGATTGGACATTTCGGACTTCTTGGTATTATTTCTTATATAGTTATTTTATTCCCCCTTACCTTTATTACCCCCTATTCGAAAGTTCTCAGGGGATTAGGCGCCGCCTTAGCAACCATTATAATTGTTGCTTTATTAATTGACGGTAGCGTTTATCAAAATTACCAGCTTCACTTTAATTTACTGGCGTTTGATCTGAAGGGATTTAACCTCAATAACACTATTGGCTGGAGTTCAATCACATTATTTTTAGTAGCCTTATTAATAGTCGAACTTACCATTGCGAATCTCATTTGGAAACGCTTGCACATTATTCGTCAGTGGGATATTGGCAATAAATTAACGCTTGTTTTTGCCACCATGTTTGTTCTAAGTCATCTAATTCACATTTGGGCAGATGCCGTTATATATCGTCCAGTATTAGCTTTCGATCGCATGTTTCCGTTTTCTCATCAATCTACTGCTCGTAGTTTTATCAAAAAACATGGCTGGATAGATGATAAGCATCAGTCACAAATGATTTTAAACAGCAGTGCAAAGGCGGTCGACTACCCGCTTAATCCGCTGCAATGTCGTGTGCCAACCGATAAAAACTTGCTGATAATAACCATAGATACTGCTAACAGTGCATTAGTTACCCCGCAGGTCATGCCTAATTTATATCAATTAGGTCAACAAGGTATCTTCGCTAAGCAGCATATAACGAGTTCATTAAATGCCAAAGATGCAGTATTTAGTTTGCAAACAGGCATACCAGCTATCTATCGCCCAGCCTTTTCAAAGCAAAAGTTATCAAGTCCGTTAATTGAACTAACCAATGAGAGTAAACGTAAAAGCTTTGGTAGCAGCGTGGCTAACCTGCAAGATAATGACAGTTCACTGGTTGATAACAATAATGTAGATGCGTTAATTGCTTGGGTTAATGTTAATGCCGAACAACCGTATTATGGCGATATCACGCTTTATGCTAGCCAACAACTGAGCATAGGCAATAACCCGTTATTAGCCTTTGATAAAACTCTGGCTCCTTTTAAGAGTGCGCCCCAACGAATTTTGGCTACACAATATATTAATGCACTTCACTACACTGACAAAATGTTAGGAAGAATATTAAATAATGTTGATTTGACAAAAACTACTGTGGTTGTAACCGCTAATCACGGTGCAGATTTAACCACTATCTACCAACAGTCAGAATCTGTTTATTCCCAAGTTAATTTGCATGTTCCTATGGTTGTTGCTGGTCCTAACATTGTGCCATTGGCGGTTAATAAAGTGACTTCACATTATGATCTATTGCCAACATTACTTAATTCGCATTTTAATTGTGGTAATCCTGAATCAGATTTCAGTATCGGATATCCGCTAACGAGTACACAAAGCAGCGATATGCTGTATTTAGGCGATGCTCAATATTTCTCACTTTATCAAGACGGTAACATCACCGAGATAACTAGACAGGGTCAATACCGTTTCTTTGATAAAAATTACATGAAACAAACAAATGGTCACCTATCATTTCAATCGCTGATTGATCTAATGGCCAATATAGAACGATTTAAACCTTATTAGGAAAAAGAATGCCGTACCAGCACTTAAGTGTTGCTCAGTTTGAGCAACTAAAAAAAGAAAAAACCAATGTAAATGTTGTTGATACCCGAGACCCACAGTCTTATGCATTAAAACAAATTGAAGGCTCATTTAACCTAAACCAAGGTAATTTAGAACAACATTTATCTGAAATTGACATGGACGAGCCTTTAGTCGTTTGTTGTTATCATGGCATCAGCAGCCAAGGCGTCGCTCAATTCTTGGTTGAACGCGGATTTGACGAAGTCTATTCACTTGATGGTGGATTTGAAGCGTACGAAGGCTTTCATAAATAAAAACGTTACACCAAAAAAAGAGGCTAATGCCTCTTTTTTATCTTTTGTAAGTAGTAAAAGTTGTAATTTATGTTACGCCAGCTGATACCTAGGGAGGTAAAAACTAAAACTTGTTCCTTCCTTTTCTTCACTAGCCACTTCGATATCACTGTGGTGAAGTGCTAATAACGCTTTAACAATTGCCAAACCTAGTCCAGCATTACCAGATTCACTATCTACCTTGTTACTCGCTCTAAAGTGCGCCTCAAATACCCTAGGTAGTTGTTCTTTTGAAATACCTACTCCACTGTCTTGCACAGTAATATGCACTTTTTCTTGGTTATCGAAAGTAACTGAGCTAAACCGAATCACAATATTGCCGCCCGGCGGTGTGTGCCTAATAGCATTAGCGACTAGATTACCAAACACCCTTTCAAGTTTTGCGATGTCTGCATCAACCTGTAAAGAAGTATCTTTGGGACTAACATCTAATGTCACACCGGCATCTTGTGCGCGAAGTGCAAAGGAATCCATTATATCCTGTGCTAATTCAGCCACAGCGATGGGTTCTCGGTGTACTTCTACACTGCCTGTTTCAAGATGAGCTAACTCAAAAACTTGTTCAACTAAACCGCTTAATACCATGGCGTTGCGATGCGCAACTTCAATGTAATGCACGCTGTCTTTATCGCTGGTGTCTGAAAATCGACTTTGCCATGTTTCTATATACCCTGTTAGTGAAGATAGCGGTGTTCGTAAGTCATGAGAGATATATGACAGCAGTTCTTTACGTTGAATATCTTTAATTTTTAACTGCTCAAATTGGTTAGCAATGTTAATCGACATTTTTTCGATTACTCCGGCTAGCTGAACTTCTTCGACACTGCTTAACCACGATGTATTATTTTTTAGCAACGAAATTTTCTTGCCCTTTTGCCACAGCTGTCTTTGTTCATATTCAAGGACAGAGGCAGTTAAATTCGTAAGAGGCCGGGTAATTAACCAAATCAAAATCACGCCAACAAATAATGCGAACATGAGAGCTGCTACAACCAAAATCAGTGTCTCACTGAGCAACTTGTTATTAGTTAAGTTTTCGATAATTTTATCTTCTAGCTCCGACCCAATAATGACATAAAGATACCCCTGTAGCGTATTATCATGAAGTATTGGCGCAGCTGAAAATATTTTTTGTCGAGACGGGTGTCTCGGATCATCACCTAAAAGCGGAAACTGAGTGCCCTCACCAATAAATCCGATGATTGGCGATAGGCTTATCTGCTTGCGTTTAATTTTTGACTCTTCAGCAGAGTATGCCAGTAATTTCCCTTGTTTATCGATTACATATATTTCAAAGGCTGGCCCTAGCAGCATCATATTATGAAATGTATGTTCTAGCGCGGCGGGATCTATTTCACCAAAACGTAATATCTGTGTTTCAAGCAACATATGCGCGGCAAGTTCCTCGTGTAGAGCTTGGGTGGCTTGCTGCTCAAAGCTGCGACTAGAGTTCCCCATAAACCACAAGAAGGTCATGGCAATAGTCACAAAAACAATAACAAACAATATAATAAGGCGACTGGTTAATCGCTTCAATAATTTCATAGGAAGGGCCTTATAAGTATTCAAATTTGTAACCAACGCCCCAAATGGTATGCACCACCTTAGGTAGATTAACGCAGGCTTCAAGTTTAGAACGCAATCTGTTGATATGAGAGTTTACCGTGTGTTCATAGCCTAAGTGGTTATAGCCCCACACAGAATCGAGTAATTGGCTTCGACTAAATACCTGTCCAGGATGACAGGCTAAAAAATGAATAAGGTCAAACTCGGTTGAAGTTAACTCAATGGGCTGCTGTTTAAAGCTCACTTTATGACGCTCAGGTTCAATGGCTAAATCACCAAATATTAACTCATGTGACTCAGGTTGCTCTTGAGGTGTAAGTTGTGCACGCCTAAACATGGCCTTAATACGAGCTTCTAATTCACGAATACTGAACGGCTTTGTTAGATAATCATCGGCGCCCATATTAAGACCCATAATGCGATCTGTTTCTGTATCACGCGCTGTTAACATCATAATGGGCGTTGAAGCGTCATTTATCCTAACTTGACGGCAAATTTCAAGACCATCAACGTGAGGCAACATTATATCGAGCATGATTAAGTCAAAGTTTCCGCTTAGCGCTAAGTTTAAACCTGTTTTACCCTCGTAAGCTTTGGACACACTAAAGCCAGCGTTCATTAATGTAATTTCAATCAAGTTAGCTAAATCGACTTCATCTTCAACAATTAATATACGCTGGCTCATTGTGTTTTCCTTTTATTTAATACGTTTTATGCTTACCTTCGCCACAAAATTATCAAAACGATGTGACGCATTAAGAACTGAATCTGTTAAACCATCGTCCTGACTCACCACACCCTGATGCATTGTCACCAAATCAATAATGTCATCTCGTGCGGCATTAAAACCTTCTCCCATGCCCATTGTTGCTGGTCCAGGAATCGTTGCTGCCGTTTCCGTATTGGCTTCAGTGCCTGAATCATAGACGTTTAACTTAAATGATTTCATGTCACCAACAGCGTAACTGGTCAGGTCGTGGCTATTAAGACCCGTGAAGGCATCATTTGTATTCACCAACATTGATAATATTGATAAATTAAGTGTAGTGTCTTTTGTTTCTAGCGTATGACTATAACTCCCTCCCGGTCCCAATGGCGCACTGTCACTGGCTTGATCGATTATTGTTGTGATTGCTAGCACTTGTGAATTATCGCCACTTTCAGCAAGTAACTCTAATGCAGCATCACTAGGCATACCGACCGTAAAAGGTGTGTAGTCATCTTTATGTGTCACTAATGTAATGGGTGACAATGGCTGATTACTGGTTATGTTTGTAACAGTTACTTCATATTCATAAGTAGGAACTGGTGTCGGAGCTGGTGTTGGCATCATCGAACTTGAACTGCCACCACAACCAACTAAAGTAATTGTAGATAAACAAGCTAATGCAAGCAGGGATTTTTTGGCTTTTGATAAATGAGTCATTATAGTCTCCTTATTTAACAGTCACAGTTACTTTTAATACAGGATTTAACCAGCGATGCACCTTATTATCTAAATCACTTTTTCCACCATCGGCCATATCGTCGCCAATATTTCCCGGGTGTATGTGAATCATTTTGTTATTATCTTCTGTCGATAAGCCTGTCCCATTAGTACCTACCGTTCCTGTTGGCACCGCTGGTATACCTATTTGCCCCGGCATCCCTGCACCCATAACATAAAGTTCATTGTTTGCTTCAGTGCCTGCATCATACGCATTGACTAAAATTGTATATGTACCTGCTTCAGAAGGTATTTTCCAACTATCTAAACCCGCAAATCCATCGTTTGTTGGTAGTAACATAGCGGTAAGAGATAGGTGTGTGTCGTTCATCGAGTCATGCATGAACTCTGGAGTTGTAGTACCTGGCATTAATAAACCCATATTTGGGTTTTCAGTTTTGTGGCCACTCGCCGCATCAATTTGCGCAGAAAGATCGGCAATACTACCGCCCTCAGCCATTTTTTGAAGTGCAACAGACGCTGCTACTCCACTTTCAAATAGATGTGTGTCGCTGTCATGACTAGCAACAAGCAAGGGTGTGAATGCAATACCGTGTGTGAGGTTGGTTACTTTAATTGTAAGTTCTGCAGCGCTGGTTGAAAAACCAGTTAGTGCAATAAGGCTGGCGATACTTGTAGTTAATAATTTCTTTTTGTTATTCATGTTCGTGCTTCCTATGATTAAGTATTGGCTTAATCATAGGAAGCAAATATCGCAAAACTATGTGGTAATTATCACAAAACTGTAACGATTAAAATTTATTGTGTAATAACAATGACTTCATAGAATAATATTTGTGAAATTAGTATTAAAAATGTTGCTACACCCAACAAAGTATAACTTTGTGGGTCGCCTGAAAATATTGGTAACAACCAAAGCACTAGGCCAAAAGCTAGGAATCCAAAATACCAATAGACTTTACTAAGAATCTCACTTGTAAACGCCGCGTCACCTAATGTTGCTAATGTAAATGCTAAAACACCTAAACTAATTACACTAACTACAACACCTGCAACTGGTAGCAGTTTATTAAACGCCTCTAGGCGATGTTTCGCTTTAACCAAAATCAATTGTGCGAGTACGGCACCTGTTACTAACATAGGTAGAACGATGACCAAACTAGCTTGGTTAAATAAAACACCTAGTGCATAAATAGATAATGGTACAAGAGAACCATAAATAGCTTTATCTGGAATAGCACGTTTATTTGGTAATTTACCTTGCCAAATACTGAGTAAAACACCGTAAACACCACCAATAGCGCCGATAATGAGAAATGATGTTGGTAACTGGGTTTCGACAGCCATCATCATTGATACAAATAGTACCGTCCAAATAGTGATTAGCTCCCCCTGGATGCGACTGTGCTGTCCTGGGCATAATTGACCATATTTTAGAATTAAACAAATGATGGATAACGCTACAAACGGCGCTAACCCAAGAATAGGAACAACAATATTATAAAACAGCGTATCAACCACAATGTAATCTCACTAAAAATTTGTGGCGATTATACCTAAAAGCAAAAAGGCGTGCTACTGCCCTGCAATAATAAACTTTGCTGATTATTTCCCAAATATTGATAGCTGTTCAACGACCCGATAAGTTTGAATATGGGGCAACCGCTCTACGTTAGTTGTGGCATTAGATTTGTTCTGATCTCATTACCCTGACCGTTCGGCTTAAAGTTGATGTTTATTATATTTAGATTAGTTACTTCATTTAAAATATACTTTGCTGAAAATAACATGCGAAACAACTTTGCTTTAAACAATTATCACGGAGAATTAGATGAGAAAATATATTCTAGGGCTTTTATCCTGCTTCATAATAACAACAAATGTTGCAGCCGATGAAGTTTGCGACAACACCTGCCAGACACAACTTATAACGGCTTATTATAAAGGGATTGACAACATTCTAGCCAAAGGTTCTACGGCTGATGATATTGAGCAGTTTCTTAGTTCCCTACATCCAGATGTGCATTATTTACACCCTGAATATCAAGCTGATTTTGATAAAGTAGCTTGGCGAAAAGCATTTACAGGTACGATGAAAAATGGTGGATTTAATAACCCTAAAGAGGCATTTGCACTAGTTAAAAAAATCATTCATGGTTACAACTATGCGGCAGTAGAAAAAGTAGATCGCTTCTTTAACGTTAAAACAAGTAAAGTGATAGAAACACCTCCTCGTTTAGCCATATTCAGTTTCAAAGATAAAAAAATATTTTATATCCGAGATCATTGGTACCACGAAGCCGAGTAACATCGTTGTAGGTGTGTTATTCTACACATATTACTTGGATTTGTTCGAAAGGGATCTAGTTGTTTTGAACCCTTTGAACCGTGTTTTTTTACGTGGCAACACCAAAGTATTACGTTGGGCCTCTTTGCAACAAGGAGTTGCGTTATTGATGTGTATCACCAATTGGATAGCGCCAAGCAAAATTCAAACATACTTAGAGAATGAATGATTACTTAGTCTAGACGATAATTTGATCAGCCACCTAAAATGGTTGGTTATATGACAAGCTAATTCAAGAGCTCAGGGAATTTCACTAGATCATTTTGTTCCGACAATGGGACTGTGTCTTTCATCGGTTTAAAGCTTGTTTTGACAATTCGATCATTATCAGCTCGACTGTACTCCTTGAACTTATCAGTTACATCAGCATTGTACTTAGCCTCAATGTCCAATACCTTTATGACTGAACTATTCGAGTAGTTAAAATCTAACAGCTTAACAGTTCGAATATTTCGGTTATTCTTTGTTTTAAAATGAATACTCAAACTGTTGATATCAAAAACAATTTGCCAAAACGTCTGACTCGGAGGTATACCCTTTCCTATCCATTTGAACAACGCTTTGAAGCCAATTTGTAAGCTAACGGCATCCAGTATATCAAACGAATTTTTTACTGCATCTACAGTTCCCGTAGACGATTCGAATTCTTTGGTCATAAAAAGTGCTTTTGAAGCTCTATCTAAGATGGGTTCAACAATAGATATTTCACTTGAATCTTTACCCGAATACTTTAATGCATAAGCGAGAGACTCTTCCAAACCGGCATTACTACAGGCATGTGACTCAAAAGTTCGAAAAGCCTGCAATTTACCGCTTTTAAGCTCAATGATGGCACTATCCCCCTTTCTATCGCAAACACTGTAATGCATAGGATAAATTTCAACTCTTAAATCAAGATCCAAAAGATTATCAATAACCTCATCAACTGTAGAGTAACAATCTAACTGATACTGAATCCATTGAAGTTCAGTTATACTTTTTCCAGTATGTTCTTTACTAACTCTTTGAGTGTCATGCCACATAGAAGCGATCGACAGGCCTGCCTCATTCATCCCACAGGTTGGAACTTCTCTGGCGAATTGGTTAAAACTGATACTCCCATACTTAGAAACCCACCGTGGTGTTGAGAGAGATTCATCGTAAAGATTGTCTTTTGTCAGGTCATCACATAACGCGACTTTGTGTACACCACGGTTATTCTGGATAATCAGGCCGTGGCCATAATAAAAATCATAATTTTGGCTTAAAGTTAACTGCCTCGAATTCTGAAGTTTGAACGTAGTGCACATAGATCCTCCTGTTCATATATCGTCCCGCTGTGCGGAACTTTGATTAATGGCGTAGTTCAGACGTTAAGCTATCATAACAGCGTCTTGTTATGTGAAATACTGCCCGGCTTGTTAGTCGATTCACAGTAAAGCACAGATTGTTTGTTGATAGCCAAAGAGGAAATTTTACGTAGTAAAGGGAGATTTATTTACAACATCCATTTCGTTGACTTCAACAAAAACATCCAAGTTTTTGGTTGCAATTAATTTTCTGCTCGTACTATGAGTGAATCGCATAACGACGCAAGTCATTCAGAGTAGTATTGTTATTTGGAAAAAGGGGGGGAAGTTATCGAAATAAAGATTAAGCCACCAAACGTATATAACGTTAGCATAATGCGCGATTACCCGACAAAACTGATTGAAACGGCCAAATCACTGCTTTTAGATAAATGCGCACGAGTAAACGTCCTATTAATACTCTTGTTTTAAGCACCGACCTGTGGACAAAAAGTGCACCCAATCCTCTCTGCCTTGCGTTTTAGCAGCATCCGTTGCTCTTTTAATATCATAAGTAACTCTATGAAACGCAATTTCCCATTTGTTATCAGGCTTTTTCTGCAATGTTGCATAAGAAGCCTTTGATGAATAATTCTGCATTGAGTGAGTATTAGGCTCATCATCAGTGTAGGCTTGCAGCCCAACACTTCCAGGATTAACAACTATCTGTCCTGTCGATAACTCAACACATCTTGGGGTGTGAGTATGACCGCAAAGAATGATCGGAGAGTATACGCCATTTAATAATTCTATTACTTCACTATCGGCTCTAACCTCTGGCATACCGGTAACTATATCTTCTAATAAATACACGAGATCATCGTCTGGTGTTCCATGACACGCGTAAATATCAGGGGTTATCTGTAAATCAAATGGCAACTGCTTCATCCACTCTAATGGTGAGCTACCCAAGTCCTTTAAGATAAATTGCATTGTTGGGTTTGAGTCTATTTCAGCTTTTGACGCCTCGTAAATCTGTCGGTCTTGATTACCTGAAATGGTTATAGCATTCAATGAAAGCAAGTAATCGTATGTTTCCCTTGGGGCTATTGGGCCATAAAGAATATCTCCAAGGTTTATAAAAATTGTCACTCCTTTTGATTTTGCGTCATCAACAACAGCTTTAAGTGCGAACACGTTACTATGAATATCAGACAATATTGCAAACTTTTCCAATGCACTCTCCTTGTGTTTATAACGAAGCTGTAGAATTAATCATTAAAGAAAAACAGCCATTATTTTTTGATTGATTTACACTTAAAAACACGTTGTACGTGAAAATAGCGCTGTTTATAGCAATTCACTTCAAAATACACTCTAAATTGCATAGTTATAGACTCTGGAATTTAGTTTTTATAAATTCTACAGCCTCAACGCCCTGTTATCAGGCAAAAAATAGCTAGTTAAAATCAGCGCGTAGGAGTGAAATCAACTATTTTTTGTCCTCATTTAACAGCTTGTTAGCTATTTCACCCTATAAAACGGGCGTAAAAATAATAGCCAATAAGGTACAAAACGCTCCCACTAACAGCCAACAGAAAAAACGCAGCCACAAGTGCACTAGTATTATCTTGCTTTTCTGGAACTATTGGCTCTTGTGGGAGGGTGCCATCAAGTTTTGGTAAATATTCATTATTTTTATAATATTTTCTACTTCTGTGAGGGTTATTATGGAAAGGGTAACCAGTCTTTGGTGTCAACTTAATGATATTCCCAGTTTCTTTAGAGTCAGAACGATAGAAAGTATCCGAATCATTACACCAACCACAATCATCAATAAGGTATCTTTGTCCAGAAACTGCTCTAGAGGCACAAAGCTGGCATGTTTCTATATAAAAATCATAAACGCTTTCAATGTGCGAACGTCCATTAGGTTTATAACTTTCCGCTGTAATTTGCATAAAAACGAAACCCATGCTAGCAACTAAGAAAGCAATTACCAATATCAGAATTCCCCAGAAGTTCTCTGTGTTAATTAGTGACCACCCCCACAAACCAAGACCAATTCCAGCTATAAATATATAAACCCCTAATTTAAGAAACCAGTGAATTCCATTACTACTCATAAAGCCTCCATTTCACTAAATAGCTAACGAGGCTGTAGTATTTATCGCTCTCAGCCAATAATTTTTTATGTTAAAACAATAATAGAGTTCTTTCTTTATTTCAATGATTTATCAGGTTATTGGCAATATTTATTAGAGAAGTTAATTTGATGGGAAGACAAGGCTAAAAAGGGGTAATAAACGGCACAGCGGGCCTATTTTGATTAACTGTCCTTTGCTGAAGGCTATCTCAT
>Ga0105355_10002408_pt1 | contig 16873 bp, 10 predicted proteins | sample GOMGulsemesocosm_2_FD_83508 | JGI IMG/M metagenome (GOLD analysis project Ga0105355, IMG submission 83508) | Methane-oxidizing microbial communities from mesocosms in the Gulf of Mexico - GOM9C Gulf of Mexico | ecosystem: Environmental > Aquatic > Marine > Cold seeps | place: Gulf of Mexico... | reverse complement strand
TTCTTTAAACAGTTTTATAAGCCAGAATATGTATCGTTAGTAATTGTTGGTGATGTTGAGCCACAAGCAACAATGGCTATGGTAGAAAAACACTGGGGCAACTGGCAAAAAGGTGACTTTGTTAATGATATTGCACAAGAGCCAAAGCAAGAAGCACCAAAGTATGTTCACGAGAAATTTGATGGTTTACCGGGACATTGGCTATTAGTTTCTTATAAAGGCTCTGACTGGCAACCGAAGAAAAAAGATCGTGCTGCATTAGACTTAATCTCTGAGTTATATTTCTCAAGTAATTCAGCTTTGTATCAAGAATTGGTTGTAGATAAGCAGTTGGCAAGCCAAATGTTTAACTATAATCCAGAAACTAAAGATGCAGGTTTACGTCACGTATTTATCAAAGTTAATGAAGAAAAAGATTTAGCGACGGTACGCGATGCTGTGAATAATACTTACGCGAAAGCACGTACTGAGCTTGTTTCAGCACAAAAGCTAGATAACTTAAAATCTAATTTAAAATATAGCTTTGTAAATAGCTTAGATTCTTCAGAATCTATCGCTGCAACACTTGCTGGTTATATGCATTTTGATCGTGACCCTGAAACCATTAACCATTTATATAATAGCTTTGATAAAATTTCAGCAGAAGATATCAAAGACGTTGCTAATCAATATTTCATTGATGAGAATCGTACAACGGTTACTTTGTCAGCATTAGATAAAATCGCTGATTTTGAACAAGAAGTTGACTTAAACGGCGTAGTTGCAAAAATTGAACAGAAAAAATCTCAACCAAGTAAGCCGTTGTTCTCTGTTTTAGATAAAACTAATGACTCACCTTTGATCGATGTTAATTTCCTGTTTTATACAGGTGCGGCAGCAGATCCAATTGGTAAAAAAGGTGTGGCGGCATTAACTGCGCGCATGTTAACCCAAGGCGGCTCTCAAACACGTAGCTATAAAGATATTCAGAAAGGCCTTTATCCTTTAGCTGGGCGATTTTCGTCTCAGCTTGATAAAGAAATGATGTCATTTACTGGTCGCGTTCATAAAGATAATGCTGATCAATGGTATCAACTTATCAGTGATCAATTACTGAATCCAGGCTGGCGTGAAGAAGACTTTAAGCGTTTGAAAAAAGAGCTAATTGATGGCATTAAATCGGGTCTTAAATCTTCTAATGATGAAGAGCTAGGTAAAGAAGTACTTTATAGTAAGCTTTATCAGGGCCATGTATATGAGAACTTTAATAGTGGTGATTTGTCAGATTTAGCGGCAATCACTCTAGAAGATGTTAAAGCTTTCTATAACGCAGAGCTTACACAAGCGAAATTAAACTTAGGTATTACTGGCGCTATGCCGAGTGCTTTAAAAGCACAGTTAATGACTGACTTATCAGCATTACCTGCTGGTGATGAAAAACGCTTAACTATTGCCAAAGCACCTAGCTTAAAGGGTCACCATGCAACAATTGTAGAGAAGAATGCACAATCTACGGCTGTTTCTTTTGGCTTCCCAATTGACACTATTCGTAGTGACAAAGACTGGGCGGCACTTTGGTTAGTACGTTCGTACTTTGGTGAGCATCGTAGTTCTAACAGCTACTTATACCAACAAATACGTCAAGCACGTGGTATGAACTATGGTGATTATTCTTATATTGAATACTTCCCACGCGGTATGTACCAAACTAAGCCGGATGCAAACTTAGGCCGTTCAAGCCAAATTTTCCAAGTATGGTTACGTCCTTTACGTTCGAATAATGATGCCCATTTTGCAACACGTGCCGCTTTGTTTGAATTGGACAACTTGATAGAAAATGGCATGAGCGACAAAGACTTTCAGGCAACACGTAACTATTTAACTAACTATGCGCCACAGTTAGTTGCTAGCCAAGATCAGCAATTAGGCTATGCACTTGATAGTGAGTTCTACCAAACTGAAGAGTTTGTTAAATACGTTCGTGGTGAGTTTGCCAAACTATCGTTAGCTGATGTTAATCGTGTTATTAAAGAGAACTTACAAACTGATGACATTCACTATGTGTTTATTTCAGGCGATGGTAAGGACATGAAGCAACGTTTATTGTCAGAGCAAGTATCACCACTGAAATACAACAGTGAAAAGCCTGCAGAGCTTCTAGCTACGGATAAAATTATCCAAAGCTATAAGTTAACTTTACCAGCTAAAAATGTTGAAGTGATTGCAGTAGATAAAGTGTTTAAATAAGGCTTTGAAATAAGCGTTAACCATGTGCTAATAAATATTAGCGATGGAATTCACCTTGATAAAACACCACGCTTGTCGTGGTGTTTTTGTTTTAAGGCGGACATGTTTGACATAAATGCCTGAAAATATGACTGTAGGGAGTACATTATTGGCTATAGGTACCTATAGTCAATAATGTACATCTTGTAATTGAATATATCGGTTATCTAATTAATCCAAATAAACCAAGTAACCTATAAATATTAAAAGTCATCGAAAAGTTTAGTATCAATCCTTAATGTTGCAGCACCACTATCAGTGGATTCACCATTAAAGTGACCTTCATTTTGGACATATACAGGTATAATCAGTTCATCGTCATATATTCTGATTCTGTTCACTGTTGTGGAGTCTCTATGACTTACGTTGAACAGTTCTATTGTATTGATTCCTTGGTCATTTATTATGAGTAATTTACCAAACAATGGTACGTACATATAACCTTTGTCATCTACCACGAAATGGTTTCTAGGGACATTTAGATCTTGTATGTTGTTATTACTACTCAACACCTTCATAGCACCTGTATTGATATCTATTGAGTAAGCTGTATAAAAATATTCATATTGGGGCGTAATGCCAGAACCTATGGCATAAAGGGTGCCATTTTCGGTAATATGATGATTTATTAGGTAGTCACTCATTTCAGTTGACCACAGCTTATTACAATCTAAATCATAGCCAAATAAAGTTTGTACTATCTGTTCACCATTATGAACTTCTTGTGAAAGAACAACTGTGTTGGAAGATATAGTGACGAATCTAGGGGTATTTAATTGTAAGTCTTCATTTGCACTCAATTCATACCAATCGATTTCACAAATGTGTCCCTCATTGCTGTTCATTAAACTAAACCTGTAACCGCCAACATTACTATAGTGCAGCAAATACGGAATATCTGATTCCCCCGCGTGTACAGTAGATGTGCTTGGAGAGTGAGTATAAGTTAAAACCTCTCTCTCTTCTCCAACCTTGTTGTATAACCACTGCCCCTGAGAGGTTGAGACAAGTACTTCATCACCGTAAAATTGCGTGGACTTTATAGGTGATTTAACTGCGTCATCATGAGCAAAGTTGAATATTACCTGGTTATTTTTATCTAGTACATTCACTGTATTTGTTGAGTTATTTTTTACAAGTTTGTGGCTGCCTGAATACCAGGTAGTTTCACCCTCTATAGGTAGCTCAAGAGTTATACCTTTTACTGTACTCTCACCAACCTTAAGGCCTGGTTTAAGTAAGTAGCTGATAATACGATATGTCCCTTTATGCGTGCCAACTTCAACGTTGTTCAATGATGCAGTTGCTTCGTACGTACCTGTTGTTTCTGTTTCCGGGGATAAGGTGTAGTTCTCTAGTCCGTTACTGTAGTCTAGCTTTATACTCGCCACACTACCTTCTGCGGTGTAGGTATATGATTCAGGCGTGAATTCTCGTTTTGTTTCAGGGTTAAGCCCTACCACAGAGCCATTTTCGTCATAGAAGTAACGAATAACAGAATTAATTGAAACCGCTTCACCAGTATTTTCCTTCACTGTAAAGTCAATGCCAGTGCCATAAATATGGGCAGGCCATTGGTAGTTATTATTCCCTGTTTGATTGCTTGGTTGATCGATTATTATACTGTTGTCAGCTGATCCTAAGTCTTCGTCTGAGCTCCCTCCTCCTCCACAAGCTGAGAGTAATAAAATGGTTAATGAAATAAGTGTTGCTTTTATCACGGAACAAATCCTTTTAATGTTAGGGGGGCAGAGCAGGTTATCAGAACTGAATTTCATATAAAAGAGAATTGTTTGTATTCAATATGGTGTAAGGGAGGAGGCTGCTTAAACTAAAGTTAATTATTATTACAGGGCAAAGCAGGTGAGAAAACGGTAAACATTATCAATACAATCACATGACAGAAACAAAAAGGCCAGTAGATGAGCTACTGGCCTTTTAATTAAAGCCGTCAGAGGCCTCTAGGGTAAATGACTATAAATTACCAGCATCTAGGAAATCTTCAGTATGCGGGTCGCCTGAAGTATTATTAAAGCCATTGGTGCTTTCAGCCGATTGTAATAAGGCGGCACGGGTATTTACAAACGCACTACCATTTGTTGCTTGTGGATGGCTTGCTAAATAAAGCGCTGCAGCACCTGCAACATGTGGCGATGCCATTGATGTTCCACTCATGGTGGTTGTTCCGCCACCTTTACGTAATGATAATATATTGCCACCAGGTGCTGCAATCGCTACAGGCGCTGAATTATTGTTAGTCCAGCTTGCACTTTTATTTCCCCAGTTTGAGAAGCTATTCCAATCATCACCTTCTTTTGCTGAGCTCACGGTAATTACCGTATCAGCGTAGCCAGCTGGAGTGTAATTAGCGGCATTGTCACTATCATTACCTGCAGCAACCACGACAACTACACCAGCATTACGCGCATTACAAATAGCTTCATGATACGCATCATTACCGGTAAAGCCATTGTTTGTACAGGTACCTGTTACACTACCACCACCGCCAATGGACATATTAACAACCGCTGCTTCGCCGCGAGAATTCACTTCAGAGGTAACCCAATCAAGTGCTGCAATGGTACTTGAGTTAGGACATGAACCACGGCTTGAGCAAATCTTGCCAGCATGTAATGTCACACCAGAAGCCATACCAACTACATCTTGATTATTATCAATCGCAGCGATTGTGCCACCAACGTGTGTACCATGACCATGGTCATCATCCCATGGCTGTGCACAGCCTTTACCTTTACAGTTTTCAAAAGCCATTCCATTGCCAATATTGCCAGCTAAGTCGGCATGATCTGAGTCTAGACCGGTATCTAGTACATAAACATGTACACCAGCACCGTCATTACTGTTTGTATCCGCGCCAGTACGAGAAATGCCCCAAGGCATTACTTGAGGTGATGGTGTGCCGCCACCTGAGCCAGGCTTGCCTTTATTAACTGTTTTCTCACCATCAAACTCAACGGATGCAACATTGGGGTTATTTCGTAAGGCGTTTAAACGACCTTCAGTTACCGAAGCGGCAAAGCCAAAAAACGCAGAGCCATATGAAAATTTAACCGCACCTACGCCCATTCCAGCAGCAATATTTTTAGCATTGCTTTTATTTGATTCGTGACCTGCTACTGCTAAATCAGCCTTTAGTTTAACGATGACATCTAATTTAGATGTTGGGTTACCAGCATGAGCTGCGGTTACACTTAGCGCTAATATTGTTGCTGCAGCAACAGTTTTTAATTTAAATTCCATTATTTACCCTATTTTTTTAGTTTAAAATTATTGTTTAGTTTAAATGTTAAGTTTAAATAGTTTGCCGTTACTGCTTAGCAAATCACCTATAAGGCTAGGTGAGTAAAGCTATTGATAGTAGTAAAAAAACGACCATTATTGATAATAAAACGACAAGTTAGGAAAGATTAAATATATGAATTTAAGTGATTGATATTAACTTTACTCAGAACTTTACTGATTAAAGCAATAATGCAGAGTCTTAAAGCAGTAGCTTAAGTTAGATTCGAACATATCGTCTGCAAAAGCGAACAGGGATTAATGCTATTTAGGCTTGCTGTTTTGGTAAGTTATTGATACTAAGTGTTAAAATTTATTTTGGTTATTGGCATAGAACTTCCAATATAAGAAATGTGAGTAATATTATTACTATTTTAACATGAACTTGATTTAGCCAATGACAAGGGAAATATATGAAACATGCACTATTCATAACAATACTGTTAACTACTTTTTGTAGCGGCGCTGTAGCTATCGAAAAAAACACTGCCACTGAGGAAAATCCGATAAACTTACTTGCTTCACTTCAGCAAAAACAATGGATTCATGGTTCACAAAATTGTAAAAATAATAATGATGCAGCAATTGAAGTGTTTCAATACGATGAAGCAAGTTATGTATTAAGACAAAATAAATGTCTTAGTTATGAGGCACCCTTTATTTATGTGTTAGTTGGTGCGGAAAAAACACTGGTTGTTGATACTGGGGCAACAGAAGATGCAAATGAATTTCCACTTTATAAAACCATATTGTCTTTGCACCAACAGCACGAAAATCAAGAAAGCACACAAGAAAGGGAGATATTAGTAATACATTCGCATAGCCATAGTGATCATTATGGCGCTGATTCTCAATTTGAAGGTAAAGAAAATGTCACCGTAGTAGCGGCAAATAATGCAAGGGTTCATGAGTTTTTCGCTTTTAATACATGGCCGAATCAACAATCTATGCTTGAACTTGGCGGGCGTGAAATAATTATTATTCCAGCACCAGGTCATCAAGATGAAGCTATTGCTATTTATGATACAAAAACCAAATGGTTACTTACCGGAGATACTTTTTACCCGGGATATATCTATGTTAAAGACTGGCATGATTATAAAAACAGTATTGAACGTTTATCTAGGTTCACTCGCAGCCATAACGTCAGTGCAATACTGGGAGCGCACATTGAGATGACCAATAAGGCCGGTGAGTATTATGAAATTGGCACTAGTTATCAACCAGAAGAGTCTTCGTTAGTATTAACACCAAAAGATTTAATAGCATTGAATGAAAAGCTTAAAGAAGCGGATACCCCAGAGAAAATATCTTTGAATAGTCTAATTGTTGAACCTCTGGGAGCTTTACCAAAACTAATTACTAATATTGCCAGATGGTTTATTGGCTAGTTGCTCACAAAAGAGAAAAGCCTATTGTGATTCAGATAAAAAGGAGGATTTATCATGGTGAGCATTACTTTGTTGGATTGATATATCGTTTGTCAGAGAAGTTTTCAGCAAGAAATATTTGTAAATTTGCTAACTGTTTATCAGAGAACCACTTTTTATGCGCTAAGTAGTAGTCTTCTGTTTGATAAACAGAGGCTAATACTTTATTAATATCGTTAATAATACGTTGTCCTAACTCACTTTTGGAACAATTAAAGTGTGCAATAAGATAAGGGGGCGCGCCGGCAATTGTATATTGTTCTACAAAGGGCTTTTGTGCTTCATTTGGGGTTATATCTACCGGTAAGGCCAACACAAAATCAACTCGTGACATGTATAACATTGATGCTAATGCCACTACTCTTTGATTACCACCACGGTAATAAACATTCGCAGGGTTTATTTGTTTTATTTGCAGGTCAAGAAAGTTACCAAAAGAGACATCCTGTGCAAGGCCAATAGTCTTTTGGGGTAACTTATTAAATACACTGGCGAGGTCTTTTATTTCGCCCTTGTTATTAAATAATTGACTAGGCAAAGTTGATTTTTGGTTAAATCGGTAAAGTTTATGTGTCAGATAAAAGCTTTGGGGGTCTGAAAAAAGCGAATATTGTCTACGATCTTCGGTCATTGCTCTGTTGGCCGTACAAATATTATCTTTGCTTTTGAGTATTCTATTGATTCTACTCGCAGTCACTCGCTCTATTTTGACATTATAATGAGCTAATTTTTGAATGATGACATTCTCAATATAAGACGCAGTTGAAGTCTCAGGGGAGTTTTTAGTTAAGAGATCTTTATTTTCAAGCTTGTCTTCTACTAACCAAATGACTTTCTCTTTATGTATTTTTTTCTTTATATGATCACTTTGCGCTGTAGCGCTATATAAAGTGGTCATTAAAATAGCAAAACTCATAAACGAGGCTATCATAGGAGCGGGAGAGAATAGATTCAAGGTGAGTATCTTTTGGATGTCAGTGCAAGTATTTTACCGCGGTTCTCTTTAATAAAGTAGCTTTGTTCGACTCAAATAAAGAAATATAAGCTGTAGCATAAGTCTGCTTTATGGCATTGAGCATGCGTTTATATATTTCCCTGAAATACTAAGCGGTATTTATAATACAAAAAACCAATAACAAGTTATTGGTTTTTAATTAGCATATACGACTTATTCCAGACTCTATGCTGGCATCGTTAGGGTTTAACTAGCGTTAACTCTTGCTGCTTCAACGGTGTTTTTCAATAGACAAGCAATAGTCATTGGGCCAACACCGCCTGGTACTGGTGTTATAGCACCACAAACACTTTCTACACCAGCAAAATCAACATCACCAACAAGCTTACCCTTGCCGTTTTCATCTTCAATGCGATTAATACCCACATCAATCACGGTTGCGCCTTCTTTGACCCAGCCTGGTTGAACAAAGTTAGCACGGCCAACTGCGGCGATTAGAATATCGGCTTGTTGACAAACTTCAGCTAAGTTCTTGGTGCGGGAGTGAGCAATGGTGACAGTGCAGTTTTCTTGTAAAAGTAATAACGCTACAGGTTTACCGACAATATTTGAACGGCCAATAACAACCGCATGCTGGCCAGATAAATCTTCACCTAAGTGTTTTTTAGCCAAAATGATGCAACCTTGTGGTGTGCAAGGAACTAACGCGCCTTTTTCACCGTTCAACAAACGGCCAGAGTTCATGGCATGAAAACCATCAACATCTTTGTGAGGGGCAATAGCTGCAATGATGACACTTTCATCAATATGTTTAGGTAACGGTAATTGCACTAAAATACCATGCACGCTGTTATCGTTATTTAATAGCTCAAGCTGCTCAAGCAATTGTGCTTGTGTGGTTTCAACAGGTAATTTTATCTCGTTCGAGATCATGCCAACTTCACGAGTTTGCTTAACTTTATTTCGAACATAAACTTGGCTAGCAGGGTCTTCTCCTACTAAAACAACCGTTAAACCCGGTGTTATATTTTTTTCTTTTTTAAGTTGTTCTACTTCAATTGCCAATGTTTTTCGTAAATCGGCTGCTGCTTGTTTACCATCAATAATCATAATGTTATTCACTTTTGAAAAAGTTGGAAGAATATAGTTGCTGACGTTAAAAATCATGAATGATACAACGGCAGTTTTATAGGGGTATGCTATTAGATTTTGAAAATTAAGCAAATAATTAAATGAACTCAGAGTAAATAAAATTGATTTATTCTAGTTACCTGGGTTAATAAAAAGAAAATACTGAAAGAGTGTGTATTACGGGTTCTCGCGATAAAATGTCATGTACAAAATATATACTGGCGATACTTAAGTTATACTGCACAATGCCGATACTTTTATATAGGCTTTGATAAATTAAGGTAGTTCTAATGAGTACACCAATTAATCCGAATACAACATTTAGCCAAGATGTTCGATCCTTAGCAAAAGCGCCAGATAAAAAAGAAAATGGCCCCATGGGCCAGAAAGTATCAGAACTTGCTCATGATAAAAAAACAGCTGAAGTACCAGAGTCAATTAGGGTCAGCCAAAAAAAGCAACTTAATGCTGCCATTATTGAGTCTTCGCTGAAGTTTAGTAACAGCATAGGCGACCAGCCACTTTCATTAGTGTTAAAAACAGCTCTACAAGGGATCAACGAAGCGCTTGAAGCGAACGGTTTTGATGGTCGTGTAGAAGATGCTTATGAGTCGGGTGTTGATTTTAGTCCGGAGGCAACAGCAGAGCGTATAGTTTCTTTTAGCACGCAATTTTTTGGCTCTTATAAAGAACAGCACCCTGAAATGAACGAAGAGGAGTTGCTTACTTCTTTTGTTGATATTATTGGGGGTGGTATTGAGCAAGGTTTTGGTGAAGCTAAGGATATACTTGAGGGGTTAAAGGTACTTGATGGGGATATTGCTATTAATGTAGATAAAACTTATGAATTAGTTCAAGAGGGCCTGCAGTCCTTTGTTGATTCTTTTAATAAAGCTGAAGAAGAGTAATTTATTTTCTCGGGTAAAAGGGAGACACATGTTTCCTTATTATTAATATCAAATCGTATCAATATTTTAGCCTTGGCAACCACATTCCCATGAAGGCTGTAGGCAATACGCGATTTATTTCCACCGTCGAAATAAATCGCGTTAATCTTTAAAGATTTTTTTAGTCAGCTACACCTTCTATATCCCCGCGCATTACCGGGTAGCCTAAATTCATCCACCCAAAAATCCCCTCCCATAAAACTGCGGTACGGGTATAACCACGATTTCTTAATTTTTTTATGGTGTAATCTGCAGCCGCCCGTGGGCAAGAGCAATAAGCAATAATTTGAACATCTTTTGGAATACCTGCCACGGTTTCATCAAGATCAGCATAGTAGGGGAAAGGAATAGAGCCTTCTATATGCGCGGTTTGCCAAACAGATGTCACGCGTGTATCAAGTAATACCATTTTATTTTTTGCCAATAACGCAGCGTTTAAATCTTTTGATGATACGTACATGCCATCTTGTAGTGAAAAGTTTGGATCATCGCCATCCTTGTTAATCACATATTGTTCAGGAGTTGGCAGCGCTTTGAGTATGGTTCGTTCTTCTTTCCAACCGAGCGCTTTACTGCGTAAAAAAGCGGTAATATTATTAATGTCATCTGCGGATAGTTTATTTTTAAAGGCAGGCATTGGCGTATCTTGTCGGCCATTTTGTATGGCATGACGAATAAATTCGTCAGTGTTGTGTGCAAGGGCTGATTGATTGCCTAATGCAGGCGCAGTTACCCCTTCACCTTTAACACCATGACAAGTTGTACAGTTTTCTAAATAAACTTGCTCACCACGCTTAATATCACCATGGACAGGGTTCGTTGATAGCTTTAAGCGCTCAACACCAGCTTGCTCAAATAACCAATAGGTTAAATCCCATGTTTCATCGAGGGTCATAGGCCCGCCCACTTCATCAAGATAACCGCCCATAGCAGTGCCTTTTCTACCATACGACATGGGTCTTAAAATGGCGTGAGGAACACCTGATTCGAATAAGCTTTTACTGCGCAATGACGGCGCGTGATCATTAACATGACCTTGGCGATCAGCGCCATGACATAAGGCACAATACTTTTGATAGTTATTTGATGCAACTTCTGCTTGTTTTTCGGTAAGTTTTCTTGGTGGCGGCAAAGTACCGAGTTCTTGCGCAAATAACTCAAGAGGTGCAATAAGGCTCAAAAAGCAGCTAAGCAGTAATAATCTTTGTAAAAGTGCATTTATCATATTTATGTTTTTATATTTTATGATTAAGGGTTATAGATAGACTATCTAGCATAAAGATAAGAAGCAATGACTAGCTTGGTGGTGAAAACTTTCGTAACATATTTTTGACTTCATGAAATGAATTTCTCAAGTACACATTGGAGCGCTATATAGTGCCATTCGGCTTAGTATAGTTTTCAGTTTGATTAGCTCTGAGGAAATGCTGATTCAATTGAGCAGGCTGCTGATGCTAATAGTAAAGAAATTGATGTTCATGTGCTCAAAAGCAGTCAGCGCTTAATAAACATTAATAGTGATGCTTTTAGACAAGCATTGTTCTCTATATGGTTGGGTGATAATCCTGTTGATATTAACTTAAAGGCTGAGATGCTTGGTGAGTAGCACCTTGAAATAGAGTATCACTTCAGGACTTTTGTACTGTTTTCATCTTAATCTTAAGTCAAAAGCTAAACTCTAAGTAGTTGACTTAGCGCTACTAAATAAAATGAGTCGTCAAATACTACATCTTAACTAGTTTCGGTATATAATAACGTCCCTTTTCGATTAGACTTGTGCTGCACAACACATGATTTCTATCGTTAAGGTTGCGTTGTGATGAGTGTATAAATAAAGCCCAAACTTTAATAAGACCTCTGACAATACCATTGGTAATAGCAGTATTAGAAAAACTTTGAGTAATATGGCATGCAGATATTAGAAAAAGATTATCAGATTAACAGCGTCAAAAAGGCTATTGATGCTGACGGTAACTCCATTATTGTACTACCTACGGGTGGCGGTAAGAGTATCTGCATACTTAAACTGTGCCAAGCAATGTCAGACAAGAAAGTTGTCATTAGTCTCCGTAATGCGGCACTAGTACCACAACTATTACATACCCTCACCGTTAATGGCCTATCTGTTAGTGTTGTTAAATCTGGCTACAAATATATTGCTGGCGGTGATGTTACCTTAGTGATGGAGCAGTCATTTAGTCGAAGAAAGCACTTAAATATACAGTGTGATGTACTGCTTCGTGACGAATATCATGTCGGTTGTATGGGGGGCGTTTATATTGCTATGCGCGAAGAATTAGCTCCTGATTTAATTATAGGTCTTACTGCTACCCCCATTGACAGGTTAGGTGTCTATATAGATAAATCGATGCAATTGATTGAAGAAACGACCACTAAAATGTTGATTGAATCAGGAGAATTGGCCAAACCTGTTTATAAGGTTCCTAGTCTTTCTCAAGAGATAGATTATAGCGCTGTTAAAATGTATCGAGGTGATTTTAGTGTCTCGGGTTTAGACTGCATATTATTAGAGCATTGTTCTTTAGTTGCGCAGCAGACTGTTAATGATGCATTAAAGCATGGTCGTAAGGTCATGCTTTTTGCTAACTCTATCAAGCATGTAGAAGCTTTATCTGAAGCCTTTGATTTACTCAGTGTGGAGCATGAACTTGTTCATTCAAAACGCCCGGCGGCAGATAATGATGAAAGTATTCGAAGATATAAGTCAAATGAGGTTAGGTTAATCATCAATATGTCGATGTTAACTATTGGCTTTGATGATCCTGCGACTGATTGCGTTGTTTTAGCCAGGCCAACTAAAATATTAAGATTATATTTACAGATTATCGGCAGGTGTTTACGTGCATTTAAGGGGAAAACAGACGCTTTAATATTGGATTTAGCTCAATGTATCTCTACTCACGGTTTTGCTGAAGATTATAGAGACTTTACCCGTAAAACGGCTAAGTCAGCAGCAATAATGTCAGAAAGGTTGAGCGTAACTAATATAGGTCAATTTGTTGATGGAGAGTTCACTTACTCTGATTCGATAGAGCGTAAAGTTGTTAAAAAGAAAGCAACTAGAAAGCGAATCCCTCCTCGCCGTTTAGTCGCTAGTAAAGAGCTTGTTGAAAGAACGGCAAGTAAGCGTGCTGAAGCGTTAGTTAGACTCAGTCCTAGAATGGAGAAACTGGTTAGCACTATCGAGTTAGTTAATATCGTTTATGAACAGCAAAATGAACCCAGCAAAATGCTTGATGAAGTCGGTATGGTTAAGATAGTTGCCCTTATCGGGTTTGCTTATAGTGATTCATTGGTTGATAGCTGCACAAAGTTAGTTGAGGGGTTGCACGCTCAAGACAAATCCATTAGAGGTTTACTGTTTAGAGTGAGTAACTTGATAACGGCAATGGCTAAACAAGATTTAGCGACTAATACCTAAGCAAGCTCTACAAAGTAGAACATCAAGCGATCATATATAAAGCAAAGGGCACATTGTGAGTAACGTACCCTTTGCTCATTTTACTATTAACTATCTTGGTGAGCCATAGGTGCAATAGCTTCAGTTTTACTCATCACTAACTTAATCGTCAAAAATACCTCTTTATTTGGGTATCCATCAGCAATAAGGTGGTGCTGTAGTTGAAATTCTCGAATAGCATGTCTACTTTTTGGTCCCCAAATACCATCAGGCTCTCCTGTTTCAAAGCCTAATAAGTTAAGTTGATTTTGCAGGTTTTTCATTTCCGTAACACTATAGCTTTTCACCTTGTTGTGCTCTTTTGCATCAAATTCAACACCTTTAGCGCCAATTAATTTATTAGCCAAAATGCCTACAGACAGTGCATAACTTTTTGAAAGGTTCCAAGTCATAATCACATTGAAATTAGGATAGAGTATAAACGCGGGTCCTTGATGACCTGAAGGCAGGTAAAGCTCTGCCTGAACATCATAATCAGGCAATGGTAGGTTATTTGTTCGCTTAACACCCATCTGTTGAAAATAACTAAGTGGATAGTATTGATCAAAAGCTACTTTATCGAAGGCAAAATTCTCGGGTAATTTAACTTCTCTACCCCAACGCTCTTTAGGTTGCCAACCTATTTGATTCAAGTAATTAGCCGCCGTTGTTAAGGCGTCCACCTCACTTTGCCAAACATCTACTTTGCCATCATTATCGCCATCGACAGCATACTTTAAATATGCTGTCGGCATGAATTGCATATGACCCATTGCACCAGCCCAAGATCCTTGCAGTTGTTCTACAGACACTAGTTTGCTTTCAATTAAGGTGAATAAGTTTAATAGTTCTAGGGTAAAAAATTCACTACGGCGTTGATCACACGCCAAGGTCGCTAAGGAATCAAGTACGGACATTTTACCTTTGTGTTTACCAAAAACCGTTTCTAAGCCCCAAAAAGAGACTAAATATTGCCGAGGGATGCCGTAGCTTTTCTCTAAGCTATCAAAGAGTGCTTTATGCTCTTTTAATTTTTCCTTCCCCACGCGTACATGGTAGTCAGTCACTCGGGCTTGTATATATTGCTGAAAGGTTTGCGTGAATTCTGGCTGTTTTTTATCTAGCGTAATAACACGCTCTATGGGAGAAATATTATCAATAACGGTTTTAGTGATATAAGTAGAAAACCCAGCATCTTCCGCACGCTTAGCTAGATTAGCTTTACATTGGAAAAAGTCTGTATCGGCGATGGCTGCATTAGCAAGGATAGGGAAGAGTGAACCGGCGATTATGAGTTTTTTGTAATTTAAAAAGTTACCGATTTGTTTAAGAATACTTTGTTTATACTGGTGTGAAGATAAGAGCATACGTGGACATTCCTTGGATAACGTTAAAACGAGAAGAATAACTAATATACGACTTGCTATAGTGTATCAGGCACATTTGATATTGCAGTAAATTACTTACTGAATAGCGGTAAGAAAATGTAACTAATTCATCATCATGATCTTAACTTTAATGTCACTAATACAATGCCATGATCGGTACTTTCGCCATCACGATCAAAAATAGGATTAATTAAATGTCGATCATAAGTATGGTAATCACTGACTTGATACAGACTGTCATGGTAACCAGCATCAAATTCACAGGATAATAAAATGTAATCGAGCACTGAACTACTGGCACCAAAATAATGTGTCGGTGTACGTAATATTTTTTCATCTTGCTGGGTTTTCTTGCTTTGATTTTCTTCATTGTTATCATTAGTTTCATTGTCGACAGTGTTGTCATTAGTCACTGCTTTTTCAAACAAATCCCAGGCATCATTTAAACAATATTTAGCAAGATAGGCATCACGATCAATAGCTGATACAAACCGTAAGGTGTTGGTCAGCAAATGGCTTAATACGCCATCAATTAAAGTGTTATTAAAGTCGCCCATTAATACCATTGGGTGATTAGTTGTCTCACGCCTCTCTATCATATCAATCATTAATAACGTCGCTTCACTGCCACGCTGTATGGTTGAGCCCCAACCACCAGCCACACTTGCTTTTAGGCTTTCAATGATTGTTTTTTCTGGTGACCAGCTATTATTTCTCTCATCAAGCTCTATCATTGAACGTTTAGATTTAAAGTGCACTACATAGCAGTCAGTCTTGCCGATATGGGGTATATCAATTGTAGCTCTGAGTACTTTTCGGCTAAAAGAGAATTCTTTAGTTAAACCTAGGCTTTGTGCAAGCTCAATGTTGGGCTGTACCGTATTTACATCAACAATAGGGTAACGAGATGCGATAGCGACAACTGGACTTCGATAAATAAAGTCATCAATGATTGTGGGTTGATCTACCACTTCAAAAAAATCGTAGCCCTGAGTTTTTACTAACTCCTTTAATGACTCTGGGCTGAATACTTCTTGAAAACCAATAATATCAGGTTGATACTCGCGTAAATACTCAGCTATCCATTTTTGTTTTTTCAGCCATTGCTCTGCGCTATAAATTCGTTCGAACTCATAAAAAGCATTGGGTGGCTCAAGGTAATTAAACAAATTGAAGGTGGCAATTTTCAGCTGTGTATTTGTTACTATTACTGACTCTGCTACAGAAGGGGATAGCTGGTTGATTTTATTATCTCTGTATTGATGAACATGAATTAATGACATTCATATTAATAATGAGCGGATATTGTAACTCATTGCCCAGTTGTTTATGAAAAGGAATTATTAACTTATTTGAAAGAGTAAATGCAATCATATTTATTCACTAGCCAGATCAATACTCATGTTAGCAATATGTTGGTAGAATATGTAGCTTAGATAGCATTATTAGAAAGTATCCTCGGTTCTATCATTGCTGGTCTTTGATGTTTTGTTCATATAAGAAGTTGAAAGTTAAAATGAAGGCAGTGATAGTTAATGATAAATAACCTAGCGCAAGGCGATAACAGTAAGCTTTGTAATCGCCAATTAAATAGCAATTATTTCGATGATGGTTATTTTGTCATTCGAGATTACTTTAATGCCGCTGAAATAGCATCTCTGAGAGAAGTCATATTAAAATTTCATCAGTCATGGAAACAAGATAACCTAGACTTCTATCAAACAGAGGAAGCTTTTAACTCTTCCCTAATTACTGGAAGCCAGTATTTAGATAGTGATGATAGGGTAAAGTTATTTAACTTTATCAGCTCAAAAAAAATGATGAGTTTGATCAATTTAGTTGTACCCAACAATCCCGCTTTTATGAACACCCAGCTTTTTTTTGATCCCTTTGACCGGCAACAAAAAGATTTTTGGCATCGAGATTGCCAATATGATTTTGATATTGAAGCGCAAAAAAAAATCATTCATGGCACACAAGTTATACATTTTCGTGTT
>Ga0105355_10002407_pt1 | contig 16888 bp, 14 predicted proteins | sample GOMGulsemesocosm_2_FD_83508 | JGI IMG/M metagenome (GOLD analysis project Ga0105355, IMG submission 83508) | Methane-oxidizing microbial communities from mesocosms in the Gulf of Mexico - GOM9C Gulf of Mexico | ecosystem: Environmental > Aquatic > Marine > Cold seeps | place: Gulf of Mexico... | reverse complement strand
CAGTAATACCCAAGCATTGTTCACGCTTGCCGATGAGCTCGGGGTACATTATCGCGAAGACCACCAGCTGGCTTCTTATCACCTAGCCGAGCGTATCGAAGAATTAACCGCATTTATTGATAACGTCGATTATCTCTATTTAACCATAGATATCGATGTATTCTCTGCGTGCACAGCACCTGGTGTTAGCGCCCCAGCAGCGCGCGGCGTCCCTTTCGAAAGTGTCGAAGCTTTACTACAACCCATATTTAACGCTAAGAGTAATGCTAAAACTAACGCTAAAAATACCAGCGGCCAAGCAAAACTAATCATTGCTGACCTAGCCGAATATAATCCAAATTTTGATATAGACAATCAAACTGCACGACTTGCAGCACGATTAACGTGGGATATTACCCGCGCTATGTTCAAGTCAAAGTAAGAAATAAATAAACAGTTAAATAACTATTTATAAAAAACAAACAGTAAAAGTGAAAAGGAAATCATCATGACTGATAAACGTTTAGATACGTCTCGTACTATCATTGCCCCTCACGGCACCCAGCTCAACGCTAAATCATGGCAAACCGAAGCGCCATTACGCATGTTGATGAACAACCTACACCCTGATGTTGCCGAGCACCCTCATGCATTGGTTGTTTATGGTGGCATTGGCCGCGCTGCGCGTGATTGGGAATCGTACGACAAAATAGTCGAAGTACTAAAACGTTTGGAAGATGACGAAACACTGCTTGTCCAATCTGGTAAACCAGTTGGCGTATTCAAAACTCACAGCAATGCACCACGTGTATTGATTGCCAACTCAAACCTAGTGCCACATTGGGCAAACTGGGAACACTTCAACAAGCTAGATAAAGCAGGTTTGATGATGTACGGACAGATGACCGCAGGTTCTTGGATCTATATTGGCTCACAAGGTATTGTCCAAGGTACTTACGAAACATTCGTTGCGATGGCGAAACAACATTTTGACGGCCAAGCACAAGGTCGCTGGGTACTTACTGGTGGTTTAGGTGGTATGGGTGGCGCACAACCGCTTGCTGCCACAATGGCTGGCTTCTCTATGATTGCGGTTGAATGTGATGAATCGCGTATCGATTACCGCCTACGTACAGGTTATGTCGATAAGAAAGCCACAACCCTTGATGAAGCATTAGCGCTACTTGATGATGCAATCACAAACAAGCAACCAACCTCGATTGGCCTGCTTGGTAATGCCGCCGATATCTTCCCTGAATTAGTAAAACGCGGCATTGTACCCGATTGCACTACCGACCAAACATCTGCTCACGATCCCCTTAATGGTTATTTACCGCAAGGTTGGACAATGGCGCATGCTGCAGCAATGCGTAAAGAAGATGAAGCTGCCGTCGTTAAAGCCGCGAAACAGTCAATGGCGATACAAGTTAAAGCCATGTTGGACTTACAAAAAGCGGGTTCTGCAACGGTTGATTATGGTAATAACATTCGTCAAATGGCACTGGAAGAAGGTGTTGAAAATGCGTTTGATTTCCCTGGCTTTGTACCTGCTTATATCCGCCCGCTGTTCTGTGAAGGCATTGGGCCTTTCCGTTGGGTGGCATTATCTGGCGATCCAGAAGATATCTACAAAACAGATCAAAAAGTAAAAGAGCTGATCCCAGATAATCCACAGTTACATAACTGGCTAGACATGGCGCGTGAGCGTATTCAATTCCAAGGTCTGCCTGCCCGTATTTGTTGGGTTGGCTTAAAAGACCGTCAACGTCTTGGTTTAGCATTTAACGAAATGGTTAAAAATGGCGAGCTTAAAGCGCCAATTGTGATTGGTCGTGATCACCTCGATTCCGGTTCAGTTGCTAGTCCTAATCGCGAAACAGAAGGCATGATGGATGGTTCTGATGCCGTATCGGACTGGCCACTATTAAATGCGCTACTGAATACAGCTAGTGGTGCGACGTGGGTATCGCTGCATCATGGCGGCGGCGTTGGCATGGGCTTTTCTCAACATTCAGGCATGGTTATTCTTTGTGATGGTACAGATGATGCCCATGAACGAATTGGCCGTGTATTACATAACGATCCAGCCACAGGCGTTATGCGTCATGCAGATGCAGGTTATGACATTGCCAAAACTTGCGCCAAAGAACAGAACTTAGATCTACCTATGCTTGATACTGCTGGTAGTAATAATCGTAATAAATAATCTTGGAGAACAACATGTACAAACTTACAATTAAACCAGGGTTATTAACACTGGCACAACTTCGTCAAATCAGTCGTTCACCAGTACAGGTGTCGCTCGACCCAAGTTGCCATGATGACATTCATGCCAGCACTGAAATTGTAAATAATGTGATTGCAGAAAACCGTGTGGCTTACGGTATTAATACCGGTTTTGGTCTGCTTGCCAATACCCGTATCGCGCCGGAAGATCTCGAAACGCTGCAACGCAGTATTGTGCTATCCCATGCGGCAGGTATCGGTGAGTTCATGAACGATGAAACCGTACGCATGATGATGGTGCTTAAAATTAATAGTCTAGCGCGTGGGTTTTCAGGTATTCGTTTATCTGTGATTGAAGCATTAATGCAACTGGTTAATGCCGAAGTTTACCCTTGCGTACCGAAAAAAGGCTCTGTGGGTGCATCAGGCGATCTCGCCCCACTTGCCCACATGAGTACAGTATTACTGGGTGAAGGTGAAGCGCGCCACCAAGGTAAAGTGATTTCTGGTGAAGAAGCACTAGCGATTGCAGGTATGCAGAAGATCACCTTAGCACCAAAAGAAGGGCTAGCACTATTAAACGGCACGCAAGCATCGACTGCGTTTGGCCTTGAAGGTTTGTTTGCTGCCGAAGATCTGTTTGCATCGGCGACTTTATGTGGCGCAATGACAGTTGAAGCTGCACTAGGTAGCCGTCGTCCGTTTGATCCTCGTGTACATCGTGTACGTGGTCATCGCTCACAAATGGATTCAGCGACTATGTACCGTCACATACTTGAATTTAGTAGTGAAATAGGTAACTCTCATACCGCTTGTGAAAAAGTCCAAGACCCTTACTCGCTGCGTTGTCAGCCACAAGTAATGGGCGCATGTTTACAGCAGATCCGTAATTCAGCGGAGATATTTGAAGTCGAAGCCAACTCAGTATCAGATAACCCGTTAGTTTTTGCCGATGATGGCGATATTATCTCAGCGGGTAACTTCCACGCAGAACCGATTGCCATGGCCAGTGATAACCTTGCGCTTGCGATTGCAGAGATAGGCAGTTTATCAGAACGTCGCATGGCACTGTTGATTGACAGTAGCTTAAGCAAATTACCACCATTCCTCGTTGATAATGGCGGTGTTAACTCTGGCTTTATGATCGCACAAGTAACCGCTGCGGCGTTAGCCAGTGAGAACAAGTCATTAGCCCATCCAGCATCGGTCGATAGTTTACCAACCTCAGCCAACCAAGAAGACCACGTCTCAATGGCGACCTTTGCGGGGCGTCGATTGAAAGACATGGCTGAAAATACCCGTGGAATCTTAGCGGTTGAGCTGTTATCTGCGGCACAAGGACTTGATTTCAGAGCACCGCTAAAATCATCCCCGTTAATTGAACAGGCGAAAGCAGAATTACGTGAGCGCGTCGATTTCTACGACAAAGACCGTTATTTTGCCCCTGATATTGCTAAAGCCAATCAACTGCTCCTAGAAGCTGCCCACAATAAGTTGGTTGCAACAGAAATGCTGCCGAGCTTCTAGTTTTAATAAACTTAGTCAGGCTTAACAGCATATGCTGTTAAGCCTTTAAATTCGTTACACTAAATAGAAATCACTCCCCCCATCACTGCCAAAGCCCATTCATAAATGAAACATAAATCGGTCAAAATACAATCAACCCAGAGTGTGCAACTAAAAACCGTGAGCAAGATCAAAATATTACCAATGGGGTAACCAAGCAGCTAACTCCTTGATACAAATAAATTTTAAATATCGTAAAAATGATGTTTCCAGTTACATATCTCACCAAATATATCAATGCGGCACATTAAACTGGAAAATTAATAAAACGCTGGTATTATACCGCCCCTCACACCCTTAGTGAGAATTTTATGCAACTAAATGCATGCCAGATTGGCGAAGAAGTACCCGTAATACCGAATACCTCAGAGCGTCGCAAAAGCGACAAATTGGTTCCAGCATTAACAATTGGCTTTATTAGCTTATTCTTATTGGCTGCAATCATTGACCTCCCTCGTTTTACAACCTTAATCCAAGACTTATTTTCAGCCGCTGCTGGACAATTTGGTTACTTTTGGCAATGGCTAATGGTAGCGAACTTTGCAGTTGCATTATGCATCGCAGCAACCCGTTACGGTAAAACCCGTATGGGCATGAAAACCAAACCCGAAATAGGCACCTTCCGCTGGTTAGCAATGATCATGTGTACGCTATTAGCAGGTGGTGGTGTTTTCTGGTCTGCAGCAGAACCGATTTACCATTTCATAACACCATCAGCAAGTTACCCTGATATTACAGGATCGACTGTTGAAGCTGTTGTCCCAGCACTAAGCCAAAGCTTCTTGCATTGGGGCTTTCTCGCCTGGTCTGTACTGGGCACACTCGCAACGATTGTGCTGATGTATGCACATCACCATCATGGTATTAAGCTACGTCCTCGTGCGTTACTTTTCCCTATCGTTGGTAATCGTTTAGAAAACCATTGGTTTGGTGCTGTGATTGACGCCTGTTCAATTATTGCAGTTGCCGCTGGTACAATTGGTCCTATTGGCTTCTTAGCATCGCAAATGGGCTATAGCCTTGAAGTGCTAATCGGCCTTAAAAATGACATGAACTCTCAGCTGATGATTTTAGCTGTTGTAGTGATGATTTGCGCTATATCAGCGGCATCGGGCATGGATAAAGGTTTACAGTGGCTTAGCCGCTTAAACGTTATCGGTGCATTTGCATTGCTGCTTGCGATCCTTGTCTTGGGTCCAACACAATTTATCTTTGAACAGTTTGGTCGTGCTTTTGCAGTTTACTTGCAAGACATACCAACCATGAGTATCACTAACGACAATCCAGGTTGGAATGTTTGGTGGACTTGGTTCTTCTGGGGTTGGTTCATTGGTTTTGCACCGATGATGGCTATCTTCATTGCCCGTATCTCTGAAGGTCGTACTATTCGTGAGTTGGTATTGGCTGTTGCCGTTGGCGCACCGATTGCAACAAACTTCTGGTTCGCGGCACTGGGTGGCACAGGTATCTTCTTTGAACTACAGACACCTGGGATTATTTCTGGTCCACTTGGTGAAGCGGGCTTGCCTGCGGTATTGCTAGCAACATTACAGCAATTACCACTAAGCGAGATCTTGCTACCTGCATTCTTGGTACTGACAACTACGTTTGTGGTAACAACGGGGGATTCGATGGCTTATTCGATTGCCATGGTTGTATCTGGCGATAATGAACCGGATCGTAAACAACGTTTATTCTGGGCTATTATCATGGGCTGTGTTGCTGCGGCATTATTGCTTGCGGGTGACGGTGGTTTGAATGCATTGCAATCATTCATTGTTATCACAGCTGTGCCGGTATCATTCTTAATCGCTATTACTCTGGTAACAGGGCCGATGGCTGCAATTAAGATGACTCATGCACAAGAAGCGTTAGCTGCTGAGAAAGCACTAGCACTTACTGCAGAGAAAGAACTAGCACAAGCGTAATAGGCAATTAGCCTTACAAAGCTGTTAGCCTTACAAAAAATAGCCTGACTTTATAAGCGATACTTGCTTAATATTGTCAGGCTTTTTTATTTCTTATCGAATCAAATCGTGCTTCTTATCAAATCTATCGTAAGTTCAGCTTCTTTATAATCCACCGGTATTTCGATCTGCTTGCCCTCTTTCGTTACAAACAAAGAAGGAAAACTACTGCCACCTATCGAACGCGCAAACCTAATTTCAGTTAATAACGCTTGATGCGTTTTTAGCGCCAACAAATCGGTCTCGAATTGAGTCATATCTAAACCAATGCTTTTTGCTAAAGACACTAACACAGCGTTATCACTGGGGTTTTTAGCGTCCGTATAATAAGCGACTTGAATAGCATTAAGCATCGCTAATTCAGCACCTTGCGCTCGTGCAGCAAGCGTTGCGCGACAAGCAGGATAAGTCGAGCGTCGTGGGCTATTCTCCGTCCAAAATTCATAGTTAAATTTGGTGCCGAGGAAGTTCTCAATTTTTTTCCAATGAGACGCAATTTGTGCCTGCATCATTTCTGGCATAGGCTCGTCTGTATCTGGTGCTAAACCGCCCAATACATAAATAATTTCTACGTCATCAGCAATGACTTGTTTAATACGATCCCAAGTTGGTTTATAACCCCAGCACCACGAACACATAGGATCATAAACATAGTAGAGTTTTGGTTTAACTGATGTCATTTGATAGTTCCTTTATTCATTACGCTCAGAGCGGTTTTCAGCCACAATTTCAGAATCTTTCTGTGCGTAAAAATCAACTCTAAATGCAGTATCATCCGTCATAAACTCGACCTTATGCCAATACTCAGGCGGTGAGATAGCCGATTCATCTTGTTCAATCACAATCTCTTGCTCTATCGCGCCTCGTCTTTCGGCAAAACCATAAAACTTCAACGAACCGCTCATCACAATGATTTTTCCGTAAACACCCGCACGGGTATTATGCAAATGCAGAAACATTTTAGGAATATTATCAGGCGTAAAGACAGGCGTTGATTTGTAGTTCACAAAATCAGTTGGGATTGCAGGCATAGGCAAGTTCACTTTTATAGAAATACGTATGGATAACTATAAAATATACGCTCATTATCCATGAGCGCAAGTAAGGTGTTGCAACAATTAGATGTTACAACATTAGATATTAACTAGCAGATATTAAACGGTAAGTGAGGCGCCGCGCGTTTGGATCACATCACGATACCAGAAAAAGCTTTCTTTACGGGTTCGCGCTAAAGTACCACTGCCATCGTCGCGACGGTCTACATAGATAAAGCCATAGCGTTTATCCATTTCAGCGGTTGAATTAGCCACTAAATCAATCGGCCCCCAACTGGTGAAACCCATGAGTTCAACACCGTCTAAAATCGCTTCTCTTGCCTGTACCAAGTGATCGTTCAAATATTGAATACGATAATCATCAATGATCTCGCCATCCTCAGTCACTTCATCACGCGCACCTAAGCCATTTTCAACGATAAACAACGGCTTTTGGTATCTGTCATACAAGAAATTCAACAATATACGCAAACCTTTCGGGTCGATTAACCAGCCCCACTGACTTTTCTCTAAATAAGGGTTCGGCACACTGTCTATAATGTTACCGACTTCTTTTTGCTTGGGATCAGCACTAGCACAGCCGCTGGCATAATAACTAAACGAGATAAAATCAACACTCGCTTCAGCCAACGTCTCTAAGTCGTCCTCTTCCATAATGACTTCGATGTTATTGTCTCTGAAATAACGCAGCATATAACCAGGGTACCTACCACGGGTCTGCACATCACCAAAGAACAACCACTTGTTATTTTCGTGTACCGCTGCCATCACATCATCGGGGTTACAAGTATAAGGATAATTAAGCGCGCCCAACAACATATTACCAATCTGCGCATCTGGGATTATTTGTTTACACAGGGTAACGGCTTTAGCACTGGCAAGGAGTTGATGATGTATGGCTTGATAAATAGCTTGTTCATCAGCAGCCTCAGTTAAACCGACACCGGTATACGGCGCATGTAACGACATGTTAATTTCATTAAAGGTCAGCCACAGTTTTACTTTATGTTGGTAGCGCTCAAACACCGTTGTTGCATAACGTTCAAAAAATCCAATTAGTTTTCGGTCAGCCCAACCACCATAAGTTTCAACTAACCCCACAGGCATTTCATAATGTGATAGCGTCACAAACGGCTTAATATCATGCTTGGCTAATTCGTCAAAAATACGATCATAATAAGCAAGACCCGCTTCATTTGGCTGACTTTCATCACCATGAGGAAATATACGCGTCCATGCAATTGATAACCTTAAACAGGTAAAGCCCATCTCTTTAAATAGCTGAATATCTTCAGGATAGCGATTATAAAAATCGATGGCGAGGTCTTTAATACTCGCGGTTTTATCCACACTTTCTTGGTGTTTACTTAGGATCCCACTCGGCAATAAGTCCGCTGTAGATAAACCTTTACCGTCTTGTTGAAATGCACCTTCGGTCTGGTTAGCAGCAATTGCCCCGCCCCATAAGAAATCTTTTGGAAATAAATTCATCTGTCCCTCGACTCAATATCACTATCCATGCAGTGCACTAGAGTAAACTATCAAAAAAAATAACTAATTGAACAAGCTCACATTTATAGCATTGAGTTAGTTTAAATAAGTTATGATAGAAATAAATAGTGGCAGTATAAGTCAAATAATTTCCAAAAAATAATTATCAAATATACTGATTATGATAACGTTTTGTAATGGAACAAAGTTAAGCTTCCACCTCTTTTAATTCACTAATCAAGACTTTAAATACCGTAATCGCATTCAGCATATGCGATACGGCGGTTCTAGATACTTTATCCATTGTCCAAGGCGTTGCTTTATTTTTTTCAAAATAAGCACTTGTTAATACCATTTGTTGGTACTTATCTGTCCTATCAAGAATCTCAACAGCCATACATGCTACATGGGTATTAGAATAGTGCCATGTGGGTACTGTTTGCGGTTTTCGATCACATGCTGCAACATCGTTCGGCGACATATAGCGACTCTCGCCATGAAACACCAAATTCAGGTTTACGCCACCCGTGTCGTAAGATATTTCTTTCAGGTTTTTGGCCAATGGATGATGGTTACTAACATGACCAATTAAATAACGCTCATCAGCACTTAGATGAAAAGGGATATGGCTAATATGCGATATATTGTCAGCGTCGATAAATACCAACGTCGCTAATGGATGTTGCTTAATGATCGCAAGCGAACCAGTCATCTCTCTTGCTGCATCGTTATCATGCTTAATTTGATTCATAAGAAAACACCTCTTTACACTGACCTGTTTGTAATAAATTCGCTTTTACTTGCGGCCACTCGTCGTTAATAATGCTAAACAAGGCCGTGTTTCTATAACTGCCATTTTCTGCACGACGATTCTTTCTTAAAATACCTTCAAACTGGCCACCGATACGCGCAATCGCATGACGTGATTTTAGGTTGTTCTCGTGGGTACAAATTTCAACACGAGTGAAATCTAATATTTCAAAAACATATTCAAGCAGCAGGTATTTAGCATGTGAGTTAACATGACTACGTTGAAATGCAGGAGAGATAAAGGTGTGTCCGATCTCCAAAGCGCGATCGACGTCATTGACACGAAACAGACGCGTGGAACCCACTATTTGATTGCTCTGTTTGTTAATGATGACAAACGCAACTTGTGATCCAGTGGCCATTTCGTTAACCGCAAGACTAATCCAAGCTCGCGCAACCTCTTCATTTTGACAACGGTTTGGCTGCATATACCGCCAAACTTCAGCAAAGTTTCCCGCTTTACAAAAATCAGATAGATGAGCCATTGTTATCGGCTCTAATTTTATCAATTCACTTTCAAGGGTAACTGGTTTTAGCATAAGTTCGATTTCCTATTCTTATTTTGAATGCAGGTTGTTATTAATGTTTGATACAGAATATTTGATACAGAGTGTTGAATACAAAGTATTGAATGTTTTCTAATTATGCTTTTATTTGGTATAACTACTACAACCAGAATTGATAAAAATGGTATACCAGTTTGAAATTACTTAGCCTAACCCTTGCCATCAATGCACACATGAGCACACAAACCGACCTCGAAACTAAGCAAGAGATAACGGAACAAAAAATAAAGCGTCGAGCGAAATACTTACTCATCGCCGACGCATTAAAACAAGCAATTAAACAGGGACAGGTCGTTCCAAATGAGGCGCTTCCCTCTGCCCGCACGTTAGCCGCACAGTTAAATGTTAACCGTCATACCATCATGGCCGCTGTCGCAGAATTGGTTGCGCAAGGTTGGATTGAAGCCAAAGAACGTTCGGGATATCGAGTCGTTAATAAATTGCCAATTCAAACAAGTAAGGCGATCGCTAATACCACTGTCGCACATCAAACTTTTGACTGGCAATTTCGACATAAAAAGGTCACCGCTATAGTGCCAACCAAGGGTGCCAGTGAATATAAATACAACTTTTCAGGGGGCCAGCCTGATAATCGTTTATTCCCATTTAATGAATTCAAACACTACTTTTCTCAGCTTTGCCAACACCCTCAACTTGCCCTGTTAGGCTATGATAATAATGTCGGTGAAACGGATTTAATCACTCAAGTCTCAACATACTTACGTCGTGTCAGATCGATAACTGATAAAGAAATCATGATTTGCAATGGCTCACAAGAAGGCCTGTACATGGTGTCTAAACTGCTATTACAAGCTGGTGATAAAGTGGCAGTGGAGCAGTTCGGTTATCCACCAGCATGGGCAGCTTTTAAAAGTGCAGGTGCTGACCTGGTTGTAATAGAGCAAGACAATAAAGGCATCATCCCAGCACATTTAGCCGCCCAGCTTGAAAAAGGAAATATTAAACTCATTTACCTAACGCCATTGCATCAATATCCGACTACGGTGACATTGGATGCCAATAGAAGAATGCAGATATATCAGCTAGCTGCACAATACGGTGTTGCGATTATTGAAGATGATTATGACCATGAGTTTCATTATGACTCTCAACCAATTGCCCCGATGGCGGCAGATGATCCACTTGGCTTAGTGATCTATATTTCCACCTTCTCAAAGTTAATGTTCGGCGGTGCGCGGATTGGTTACGTGGTGGCAAATAATACGTTGATCACGGAGTTAACAGCATACAAAACGTTAATGAATCATAAGAGTAATGTGCTAATGCAACAAGCGGTCGCTAAGTGGATGCAACAAGGGGGGTTTGAAAGTCATTTAAGGCGCATGACCCGCTGCTACCATAAACGCCGCGACTTTTTAGTTAACCTATTATGGGATTATCAACAGCAAGGTCTGCCGATCACTTTTGATTGCCCCGCTGGTGGCATGGCGCTGTGGGTAGATATGGGCGTATCGATTGCCGGTCTAAAACAAACCTTACTAACCAAAGATGTCTATTTACAGACTGAGGTTGACTTTAATTTGGTAACAGAGCATTTGATAACCGAACAAGACAAGGCGCAATATCGGTTTATTCGGGTAGGTTTTGCTTCCATGAATGAAGACGAAATGACGCAGGGAATGAAGATTATCGTACAAGAATTATATGGTTAACTTCCGTTTATATGCCGTAAATCTGTGATCAATATTAATGCGCGCAGCCTTTTGGGGTCATATTAAAATGACGCTTAAATTCACGACTAAACTGTGAAGAACTGGAGTAACCCACTAATCTTGCGGCGTCATTCACTCTTAAACCTTCGAGTTGGATCAGCTCTTTGGCTTTATTTAAGCGCACTTTCTTTAAATATTGCAGTGGTGATTCTAACGTCACTTTACGAAATGCTAAATGGAATGCAGAGACACTCATGTTGGCTTCTTCTGCCAGATGTTGAACCGTGAGAACTTCTGAATAAGATTGATGCATTTTAGTCAGGACTTTTGCCACTCTTGCGTATTGGCCATCGTGATGTGCTAACTCAAACAGTACATGCCCCTCTGATCCTACAAGGGCCCGATAAACGATTTCCATGACCAAGGACTCCCCCAACAATTTACTGTCTAGGTCAGAATGCAATGCCACCATTAAGCGCTTACAACTGTCTAACATGGGAGTCGCCATTTTTACTGAACTTAATCCACAGGTCTCTTGTGTATTTCTCGATGTATAATCAAAAAATGCAGCTTCCAATTCATTCACCAAGCGGTGTAACAAAGTCGGATCCACATTAATGGTTAAGCCTAACAAGGGTACGCCATTCTCGGGGAAAGCCTCGCACTCCAATGGCATAGGCACCCCCACCACCAGATAGTCTTCAGGGCCATAATGCACAGGCTGATTACCTATGTGTATATGTTTACGCCCCTGACCCATAACAATGATGCCCGACTGGTACACAAAAGGCTGACGCTGGTTACCTTGGCTACTGCGGTAAAACCACACGCCTGGAATAGCGGTTTCTTTAATGCCTTCCAAATCATTTAGGTCATACGCATCCGCATATGTTTGCATCAAATCGCCAAGAGAGTTCATGTTGTCCTTAAAATATCAAGTCATCGCCTATTTATTAAAATACTCAACATTAGAGGAATAGGCAATAAAAATGCAGTATTCAGCCTATTTTAATATCACTTTAAGTATTAATATGCACTTATTGAATAAATGATAATACAAAGGACATACAATGAAATTTTCTTATGTTAACCCAACTCACATCCATTTTGGCCAAGGTCAAATAGCTTCAATCGCAACATCTATTCCACAAGATCAAAAAGTGCTTGTGATTTACGGTGGTGGTTCTATTAAGAAAAATGGCGTTTATGACCAAGTTGCTGAAGCACTGAAAGACCATACATGGACTGAATTCTCTGGTGTTGAAGCAAACCCAACAGTAGAAACACTAGACAAAGCAGTGATTATCGCCAAAGAACAAGCAATTGATTACATTCTTGCTGTGGGTGGCGGTTCTGTGATTGATGGTTCAAAATACGTAGCTGCAGCAGCTAAGTACGACGGCAATGGTTGGGACATTTTGATTGGTAAACACCAAGTAACGGACGCTATCGCAATTGGTGCTATTCTGACATTACCTGCAACAGGGTCTGAATCGAATACAGCTTCCGTTATTACCCAGAAATCAACACAAACCAAACTCCCGTTTATGTCTCCGGCTGTGCAGCCTAAGTTTGCTGTACTTGATCCTGATTCAATGAAAACATTACCAGAACGTCAGTTAGTGAATGGTATTGTCGATGCCTGGGTACACGTTTGTGAGCAATACTTAACACTCGCAACTGATGCGATGGTTCAAGACGGTTACGCTGAAGTATTACTTAAAAACCTGCTCAAATTAGCAGAACAATACGATGATCGTGATAACAACGAATGGCGTTCAAACCTAATGTGGACAGCAAACCAAGCGCTAAATGGCTTAATTGGTTCTGGCGTAACCCAAGACTGGGCAACACACATGATTGGTCATGAATTAACAGCCTTATACAATGTTGATCATGCGCGTTCGTTATCTATTATCCAACCATCTTTACTGCGTAATCAAATTGAAGCAAAACGCGCTAAATTGGAACAACTAGGTACAAATGTATTTGGTTTAGACGCTTCTACAGATTTAGCTGAACGTACGATTATAGAAATAGAGACGTTCTACCATAGCGTACAAGTACCAACAGAATTGACTGAACACGGCGATGACAAAGCGTCAGCTGTTGATACCATTATCAAACAGCTTGAAACTCACGGCATGGTTGCACTCGGTGAAAGCCAAGCGATCACCCTAGATGTTTCTCGTCAAATTTTAGAAGATGCCGTGAAGTAATATCACGCGAGAAAAATACATTCTAATAGCTAATAGCAAAAACCAATACCGTTAATCTGGTATTGGCTTTTTGGGTTCAAGATTAGACCTGTGTACTTGCGGCATTCTAATTTTTCGAGGTACAATTTCGACGTACTATTTCTGATGTAATCAAGGCGAAGTAATGGAGCTAGCGCGACGGCATAAACTACACTTAATTACACATGTATTGGTTTACTCGAAAATAGGGAGTTTGAAATGATAAGACTGTTAATTCTTTTAACTGTGATCTTAATTGCATGGCTACTATTTGGAGTATGGGGCAGAAAGCCTACATTAGAGGAAGCAAGAACAATTGGCCTTCAAGAGGCAAGCTCCTACATTGATAACCCTATCTTATTAGAAGATTACACAGTAGCCAAAGGCCTCGCTAAAGAGGCGCTAGATTCTTTAATAGAGGAAGGTAAGATCCCTTCCTATCACTGGCGACAGTACACATACATAGAAAATCGTGCACTGGTTGTTGCTAACAAATAGACTTAACTTAACTTAACTTAATTTAACAAAACAAAAGCAAACTTTTGAAAACTGAATACAATCTGAAGGTGAACGTCATACAGATTCAGTTAATCAGAGTTCGAATGTCAGTCCCTCTTGAGACATCATCTCTTGGATAGACTCACGTTGGAGCATAGCCTGTAGGTGGCGACGTAAGTTTGGCCAGTCCTGCGCACGACTGCCATATCTGCGGCTCCAGTAGGCCACCATAAACAGATGGAAGTCGGCACCGCTTAGTTTATCGCCTAGAAGCCAAGGGCCTTTATTACCCAGTTCATCGTCAATGATACTCCAGCAACGGCTCAGTTCCTGAGTTGCCTTATCTACTACTAAGGTCAAATAGGTATCAACACCAACATAGTGCTCTGGGTGCGCCCAGCGATTGGCCGCTTCCTGTAACGTGTTCGACATCCACGTGAGGTGTTGGTAATAATGACCTCGCTGCGGTGAATCAAGTGCAGGCGCCAAACCTGCATCTGGGTGCTGATCAAGTAGGTACATCAGAATAGCCGCCGATTCATAAATGATCTCGCCCCGATGTAGTAATGTAGGCACCTTACCGTTCGGGTTGATCGCCAGATACTCAGGTGTACGTTGCATTCCTTTCGCCAAGTCGATCTCGATCAACTCATAAGTCACACCCAACTCTTCCAGTACAGCATGAGTTGCCATGTTGGCCCCACCGCGATCCCAATATAATGTGTAAATAATACTTATCCTTGTGCCACGAAATTAACCAATTATATCACTGAGTAAAGTTTGAGACACCTTCTTGCGTAAGCCATTCTTACCTGCCCCTAACTAGGCATTAATACATGAATAAATGAACATCCTTACTGTGGAACCAAAAAGATGAGAGGCCTAATATTAACAACTAAGTTAATTGATAATTTAGTTCTAATAATTAGCACTTTTAAACAGACAGGATGGACGAATGAAAAAACGGAATTTACAAAAATCTAAATTGGCCATGACATTATTGGCTTTAAGTACTTCTCCAATGGCGATATCAGCGCCTGATTCAAATTTGATCGTCGTATCAGGAAAAACAGGCGCGGCAGCGAGTAGCCATGCTTGGATATATACTGACAGTTTTCGTTCTTACCCAGAAATGGCTGAGTTTGCGTTTGACAATATCGCGCATGAATATTCGCAAAAGCATGAATTGAATACCTATTGGCGCCCAGCACAACAAGCGAATGAATGGTTAATGCAAACACTTGATAAGTCAGAGGTAGTAACGACCTACTCTATTCAAGGAGAAAGTAACGCGATGTACCCTGAACATTGGCAGCTGCAGGGCAGTCAAGATGGACAATCGTGGATAACCTTAGATGAACAACAGGATATGGAATTTGCTTCTCGGGAAACAAAAACATTCAATATCTCAGAAGACAGCCAAGCTGATTACAGCCACTACCGCTTTTTCTTTCCGTATAATGTCAAACCAATTGCAATCACAGAAGTAAAGTTGATGACTCAGGGTGATAATGGAGAATTGCCTGATCCTAATGATGAGAGAATTTCGATAAATGAACACGATGATTTTATTAGTGTTCAACTAAGTGCTGACGAATATCATACTTGGAATAGCGAGAGCATTAATAGAAGTGAACATGCCAAAAATCTAACAAAGGAAATACTTTCGGAGTTCAATGATGAGTTTGATTTCATCATGTACATCATGGATAACGAAAAACCACCCCAAGGCATGCCTTATGGTGAGTTTTCTTTTGTAAAAAATGATACTAAAGGCATCGGTTTACATCAGTTCGATAACAGTGACGACTTCGGAGCAGAAGGTAAACTTCAAGGCGTTTTTGCACTTTATGGTTCAATGAATAGACAGAGTGTTTTAAAAGCATTACACCTTGATGCCTCTTTACATGAAATGTTTCACCGCTGGGGTAACTGGATACTGGATCAAGGCTATTATTCTCATTGGGATAATGTGGACGGCGTTCTGACTAACTCAAGTGAGTTCGCGCCTATTGAGCTATATCTTATGGGATTAATTAGCGCACCAGATGGAGCGGATAAAAATGTCTGGGATATGGATAGTGAAACCGTTTACAACATGTGGGAAAGTAAACCTGAGTATGTAGAGAGAGAGCCTACGGCTCAAACATCATATAGAGCCTTGGTTGTCATGTTGACAGAGGAAGGAAAACCTCTTGATAAGGTAATGAAGGATAAACTAAGTGCGAATATTGCAAACTTTGCAAGAACAGATGGTAAGCACAAAATTTACAATGGCGGCACACTCTCAAGCAGAAATTTTTGGCATGCGGCAGGTGGACGAGCAAGCATTAATCTTGTCGATCTAAAAGAGGCTAAAGTAAGTAAGTAAGTAAGTAAGTAGGCAACATAAAACCAACGACCTGTTAGTTTTATATTTCTGTCCGCTTTATATTTATGAGATACATAGGCTTACGTTGTCTGCCTATGTATCCAGACAAACGTAAGCAAACGTGTATTACGCAATTCTACATACCAATAATTCGTTTAAATGTGTTTGCTCTTCATTGGTGATCTGTTCCCCGCTATTCTTGGAGATTAAAAAGACATTTTCTGTCGATTCACCAAGCGAACTGATCTTCGCAGAATGAATCGTTAAATCACTTTGTGAAAATACAGAACAGATTTCCTCCATGTAACAAGGGTCATCCAGAGTGTTGATTTTTAGGAGGGACTTATTCTTTTTATTTGATTTTAAAAACTCTACAACAGTCGTATTTTCAAAGTGTTTCACAAATCTCGGAGTCGACAGATTACTGCTCGATATTTCATTGTTAATTG